>JACCDG010805620.1_pt1 | contig 18129 bp, 18 predicted proteins | sample 7442471 | NCBI WGS metagenome assembly JACCDG01 (sample SAMN15323444, study PRJNA562643) | freshwater metagenome | isolation source: river surface water | place: USA:Blue River Watershed | collected 2017-08-17 | reverse complement strand
TCTTCTCACGAATACCTTTTGCTTCGTTACCAAGAATAAATGCTGTTGGTGCATCAAATTGTTCATCAACGATAGAGATCTTTGCTTCCCCATCAAGACCATATATCCAAAATCCACGATCCTTTAAATCACGAATAACGGTATTAATATTTCCAATTCGTACGAGTGGTACTCGAAATGCCATACCCGCTGAAACTTTTACAACTGCACCTGAGATGGGAGCTTGATTGTGTTCTGGCATAAGAACCCCACTCACACCGAACGCTGCCCCCGAACGGATAACCGCTCCGACATTATGAGGATCCTGTAGTTCACCCATAATCACGAGGCAGGTATCTTTTGTTACGGGAAGCGTACGAATAAATTCTTCGTATGATACAACGAGACGATCAAGCGATATAAGACCAATCACACCTTGATGTGTTGCCCCGTCAGAAACATCACCAGCAAGTTCTCCTTTGCCTAATTTACCGTACGAAATATTGTGTTTTGCGAGAAGTGAAATAAGTGCCTTGTCATCTTCGGATGCAAGAAAAACCTTCTTTATACTTTGTGGAGAATTTTTGAGTGCTTCAGTAAGAGCGTGCTTACCATAGATGTATATTTTGTCTTGTTTCATAGAATATACTCATCCTAGCAAATATAAGCCGAAAAGCGAATGTATTGCAAAATGCATGATTTTAGGTATAATAGCAGGTATTGTTTCTATGGATGAATAATCTACACACGGAGTAAAAAAATGGTATCTCCGCAAGGACTCATAGCGCGAATAACCGATTAGGTTATGAGCAAAATCAGTCGAGTAGAAAAAGTGAATACAATATAATACTATACGCGGGGTAGAGAAATGGTATCTCGTAAGGCTCATAACCTTAAGACGTCTGTTCGATTCAGGCCCCCGCAACATTGGATTAGGAATAGGGTATCATAAATGATATAATTTTATGATACCCTACTATGCCTTATAAAAATCCAAATGAAAAGAAGGAGAACCATAAACGCTACATGCGAGAAATATGGTATCCTAAAAACAAATCAAAACATATTAACTACCAAACTGAAATAAAGGGAAGAATTATTAAATTTGTTTTTGATTTAAAGAAAAATAGCTCTTGTGTTGACTGTGGTTTTTCAGGAAATAAATATCCATCCGTTTTAGATTTTGACCATACTGATGGTATAAAAAAGTTTAATGTTTCTGAATTTAAACGTCATACAAATAGTTTTAAAAAGGTTGAGGAGGAAATTAAAAAATGTGAAATTGTTTGTGCTAATTGTCACAGGATACGGACAGCACAAAGGAAAAGCCGATATAGCTCAGGTAGTTAGAGCATCTCACTCATAAAGAGAAGGTCGCAGGTGCAACTCCTGCTATCGGCACAAGCAAAATGTTAACCATTTTGTATAAGTTTAAAACCATATGCGATCGTAGCTCAACTGGTTAGAGCACCCGCCTGTCACGCGGGAGGTTGCCGGTTCAAGTCCGGTCGATCGCGCAGAACTGGACAAAGCACCCCTAAACGGGTGTTTTGTCCTTTTATGTCAAAGGTTTTTTCCAGTTCCAACCGATTTATTTCGGCTTCTACTGCTTTTCTCTTTTTCTCGATCGGTTCTAGCCAATTGTTCGCTGAAATATAGAGTTTTTGGTCTTTTACTATGTAGTTCCAACCAAGAGCTGTGAAGATGCTTTTTTTCTCGTCTATGGTTGTTTCAGGGTCTTCAAACTTGGTTTTTGCTACTTGGGCAAAATTGAATGTTTGCTCTGTGTATTGTAGCCAGTTCAATGCTCGGCTTTCTGTTTCGGTGATCTTCTGCTTTAAGATAGCAATCTTAGCTGTCAGCTCATTTTTTCTTGAGCTATATTGCTCATCATTGATAAGTTCGCGCATACGCATAGTTATGAGGTTATCTAGCTCTTTCTGAGATGCCTCAATATCGTTTAATTGCATTTTGTAAATAAGCTCTCTTTCTTTCACTTCTTCTGAATGTTCTTCTTCAAGTATTCTTAATGCCCAATCTCTAAACTTTTCAGAAATCGTGTATTTGCTTAGTTCTTCCTTTATCATATCTTCCATTCCTTTCAATGGGATAAATGCTCTCTGAGAGCAATTTTCTGTGCCTTTCTTACGGTGGGAGCAATAATAGAATGTGTAATCTTTCAGCTCGTTTCTTGCCTTTACAAGTTTTGTTTTTGTACACGCAGTGATTGCGCTACTGCATTCACCGCATATCATAGTGCCTGTGTATGTAAAGATGTGACTCTTTGCTCTTGGTTTTCCGTATCGTCCGAGTAGTTTTTGCACGACATCGAACTCGTCCATAGTTATCATTGGTTCGTGCTTTCCGTTTCCGATTTCTCCATTGTAGAGAAAAAGTCCAGTGTAAAATATGTTTGTGAAAATCCCATACATTGTACTTTTATTTATTTTGCCTCCTCCGCGATGTCTGGTGGTTCGTGAACGCATACCCCAGTCATCGTTAAGTACTCTGAGAAGTTTCGGGATTGTATAATCTCCAGTCAGCATTAAGCCCCACGCTTTTTTAACAATATCAAAACGATCAGGGTCTTTGATTATATAATTTTCTCCACGAACTTCGTGTTTTGTGTTTAGGTATCCCAATGGTGCTAGTATCGGAGCTTGTCCCTTGATAATCTTTTTATCAATTCCGCTTTTTACGGCTTTAGACAAGTCCTTGCTGAATTGGCTAGACATACCACTTTCTACACTGATAACGATTGCATTATCAGACGGTAAGTATTCTTTTTCTTTTGTTTGTATTGATTGTATTTTTCCGTCAGCAAGTAATTGTTGCAGTATTCCACTTTCAAGAGGATTACGGGAAAGACGATTGAGATGCCAGCATATAATTCCGTTCGCTTCACCCTTTTCTATTCTGCGAACCATCTCAGTAAATGCAGGTCTGTTGTTTGGAAGTTTTGCTGATCGGCTTTCAGAGAAAGTATCTACTACCTCCAAATTATATCGGGCAATAATTTTTTTATTTTCTTCGTGCTGTCGCTCTATTGATTGGACTTGTCTGTCCTCACCCTCAGAAGATTTGCGAGCATATTCAAAGTATTTAATTTTAGATGTTTGTTTTGTCATATACCATAAAAGGACGGTTCTGGTTGACCCAATACACTTACCAAGAGGCAGTTTTACTGGCAGAACCGCCCTTTTATGGACAGTAAGACATATAAAATGCCTCTGGCAAAAATCGTGTATGGGTCAACAAGTCTATTATATACCTTTTTGCAGAGAAGTTAAGTTTATAAGCTCGAACCTTTCAAGAGCGTTATTGATAAAAGATATGTTGTTTGAATACGGCAATCCTTGCATAAGCTCGGAAGCCAAATCAATTTTCTTGGTCAATCTTTCAGGGTGATTATCATCCCACATATCAAATATAGCCCCGCGCACCTCTTTTGCTCCGTGTTCTTTTATTGCTGTTGCTAGTCCATAAGAAATTAGTGCGTTATTTAGAGTGTGAGCTTTTTCGCCTCGCTTTCGTGCTTCAGTTAGAATGTGTAAGAAAAGTGTTAATTTATCAGCAGTAGAAAAAAGCGAGAGCTGATTTTCTGGTCTATCTACGATCGTATGCCAAGAATTGAGGACAAGTGACTTCATTAGATTTGGGGTAAATAAATCTTTGAAAAGAAGCTGTGTGTCGTACTCTCTTTTCAGAAGTGGGTTTATGTACTTTCTTGCTGTTTGGTTTTTCTTTATGCGGTATTCATATCTGAATATCTCTTTGTTTTCAAGATCGTGGGAAATAATGAATTGTCGCTCATAATCAATGTGGTCTTTGTCGCTTCGTTTATTCTTTGGTCGGAGAGAGTCAGCAACTTTGTCGTAAAAAGACCAATCTGTTGTTCCTGCGTATATGTTCAGAACTCGCGCACCTTTCTTGTTTTGCTTATCTGATACATCAAACACTTTACTTATGTCTACTTTCGCCAATTCATTGATTATTTCTCGCATTCTTACTGTCTTTGGGAGTAGTATGTTTTTACAGGCGTGTACAGCTACAACTTGGGCTTTTGCTAGAACTTCTGTTTCTATTGTTATGCCTACGCTTTGTAATGCTGACCTGAGGGCTGAAAACACTCTTTGTTGGTCATTTCCACTTACTTCTTGAACACTATTCCAGTAGAGCAGTTTCGGCACGGAAAGTTCTATTTTTAGAATATGCTGTATATTTTTCCTATCTTTAGTCAGCGTTTCTAAAAGTTCAACTCTTGGTAGGTATTCTTCTTGGTATTTTGGGCGTAGTATAAATCTTTTAAGATAGGGGTGTTTTGATGTGCGTTCTGTAGCTGATAATTCTTCATAGGTTCTTCGTGTGATCTCTGGTAGGAATAACGAGAAGTTTGAAATCTTAAAAGTGCGTGGGCTGTATATCTTTATAATAACTGTGTCCATAGTAATTTTTATGTTGTCGGTGGATTTCAAGGAACCCTGCACGACATTTACTTTTGATTTCTCAAAAGTTCAATCTGTCGTGTGCTTATGTCTTTCGGACGATAAAGTACAGAAATCAACTGCAAAAGTTTAATGCCTTGCTCGCAGGCATCTTTCTTACTGATCTCCTCACCAAAATGCTCTCTGTAGAGATTTTGAAACTCTATGACTTTTTCGTCTGAAAGGTTCATAGAGCTATCTGCTGTACAACTTATTTTTAAGAGCTTTTAAGTGATCGAAGTACGACCTAGCTTTTACTTCTAACTTGTCTGCAAAGTATTTATTCGCTGTTTCTTCTATTCCACTTTGCTTATGGAATACAAAAAGAGCTTTTCGTGGATCGTCTTTCTCGATCGTCAAAAGCTCAAAATCCGCACATAGAAGTGCGGTACTGCAACCTAAGTCATAAGTGGTAAACACAGATGACGGATCGCTTATAGAAACCTTTTTACTTTTCATAGTAATTTTTCTAATGCTATTTGTAATATGAGAGTTTCGCGCTCTCATTTACAGGGGACGAAAAATCACAGAAGCAAAAAGCCACAACAGAAATATGTTGTGGCTTCTATACTTTTCTCCGCTTTATATTATTGTGAAAAATCACCGCCCATATCTTCTTCGGCAGGCGCTGTCATTTCAGAGAATACTTCTTCAGAGTCAGAGTATCTATTCTTTGGTTTTTCTTTTTCATCAGTATTGTACTTTATATTGAACTTTGCCTTATACGCTCCGCCTGACTCTGTTTCAAATGGGTCTGTATCATTTTGAAATATCTTACGCAAAATATCGGTAATTTTTTGTTTTTGTTTCTTCTCGCTCTCGCGTTCCTTTTTTGTGATTGGAGGTGTTTGACCATTACCCCTAGCTAGCTTTAATAGAAAAGCCCAGTTTTCGTCAGCTTTTCCATTTCTACCATCTTCACACCCCATTCCCTCAAAAGAAGACGGCTTTGTGCTTTTATTGTCTGATAAAAGTATGTTAGTTTCATCGAGGAATGTTATTGAAACTTTTGACCATTCAGCTCTAGGAAACTGTGGCAAGGTGACTTTTTTCCCACTACTTTTTCTGATAACATTTTCCTCAACATTCTTTACATTCAGGGTTATATCTTTTTCTTGGATGCTATTTTCAAAACGATGGGTATGCTCGTGCTTGATCGGTTGGTCATTATCACCTCCGAAAATACCTTCAAAATCTTTTTTATGTTTAGGTGCTTCTGTGCGATAAAAGTTCTTTTCTTGTTGTTTTTGAAAGCTGTTTAATTTTTCTATTTCTTTTGCTATTGCCTCTAAAAACATAACTGTTGCCATATCTGTTTTATGTATTTCTGAGCTGTTTTCAAACAAATCTTTATCGGCTATTTCTTCTCTCAAGTTGATCATTTGTGGCACAATGCAATCTTCCCAAATGCCATCAAAAAACTCAGGACAAATATACAAACTGGTTATAGGTTCAACAAGTGTTTGATACGCTTTATCATCTTTGATTTCTGAAAATGTAGTATCTGACTCAATTATTTTTATGAGTTTATTTCGTAGTATTTTGAAGTAATCATTCAGGTCATCTATGCCAGAAGTGGGAAAATAAAGTCCCGATCCATAATATGCCCTAAATATATTTTCATAGTATGAATAAAATACTTTAAGAATGTATATTTTTACATTACTCGACAAATCATCAATCTTTGATAGGTTGAAGTTCTTAATGAGTTCGGCTTTTAGTTTTAATTTCTCAACTTCTGGCTGTTGTGCGTTTGTGAGCATATCAGGAAAAGCCAGTCGAAATCCTATTGCCCGTGCTTTCTTGATCAGTTCTTTTTCGTTAGGGCTTATCTCTTTATCGTTTGTAAGTAAATCATTCTCTGCTTGGTCTGTGAGAGCTAGTATTAGAAATCCAACAAGTGTATCGTCTTCTGCCATCCATATACCACGCATTCTATTTGCTTTTGACTTGCTCGGAAAATCAAAGTCATATTTTGCATCATATACATCAAGCAAGAACTCCTCTTTAAGAAATTGCTCCATTGATCTGTCTGTAAAATCGAGAACAAAGCCACCTCGCATATTAAAGAGTTTTTCGAGTATTGTTTTGTCTGATGTCTTGAGGGTACTCATTGTAATTGTAATTTTTCTTAAACTAAAAGCATTTTATCATATTTGACTATGAAAATTAAGCGTTTTTTGCTATACTAAAATCGTCTTAAAAAGACAGACAATTTAATTTACCTAAGGTCTATTCAATCTAAAAATTGATAGATACGGTATAAAACACCCATCCCTGATACTGAACCCCGCGTTCAGCTACTCAGGGATGGGTCATATCGGGAAACTGGTATGGGGCTGTAAAAAGCTCAAGCTGGCGCGGGGTTCTGTGATTTCGTAGCCAGCTTTTATAAGACAAAACCCATCCCTGTTGTGTCTACAAATAAATTACAATTACACGAAAAAGAGCTTCTTGTTCGTATCTCTGAGCTTGAGCTAGAGATTAAAAAACTCAAGGACAAAAAATACGGACTCATTTGGGAAGATAAACCAGAAGATGTTGTTTTGCAGTGCCAAAATAATATACCCATTCTTAGAGAAGTTAAGAATAGAAAAATTGTTTCTGATAATTCTGCGCCAAACAATCTTTTGATTGAGGGCGACAATTACCACTCTCTTTCTGTTTTGAACTATACACATAAGAGTAAGGTTGATGTTATTTATATTGATCCACCCTACAACACTGGAAATAATAGCTGGCGTTACAACAATGATTACATAGATAAGGAAGACGATTTTCGGCACAGTAAATGGCTGTCTATGATGTATTCAAGGTTGAAACTTGCCAAAGGTCTACTTTCTGCTCAAGGTGCTTTAGTTTGTGCGATTGATGAGAACGAACTGAATACTCTAGGTCTTTTGCTACAAGAAATCTTTTATGGTTGGGCGATAGATTGTGTGACAGTGATACATAATCAGGGAGGCATTCAAGGTACAAACTTTTCTTATAATCACGAGTATATTTATTTCGTTTATCCTAGAAAAAGTGGATATATCAATCCTGAATTACGGTCAGGAGAGGAGCTGACCCCATTTAGAGATTGGGGTAAGGAAAACTCAAAGCGAGAAGGATCACCTAATTGTTTTTACCCAATCATATTTGACGGTGATAAAATTGTCGGGTTTGGAGAAGTTCCTAAGGATACTTTTCATCCAAAATCCTCTAATGAGCTTAAGGGCGATCTTATTTATATTTATCCTATAGACGGAAATGGTATAGAGCGCAGATGGCGATTTGCTAGGGATACGGTTGAAGAAATAGCTGATGAACTTGTCGCTAAAAAACAAGGAGAACAATACTCTGTTTTGCGTGGCAAGAAAAATTATATAAGAAAAACCGTCTGGGACAACTCTAGGTTTAATGCGAACATCTACGGTACTCAGTTATTATCACAAATAATTCCTGAAAAGTTTCCGTTTCCAAAATCGCTATATTTAGTAAAAGAGTGTCTTGTTGCTGTAGAGCAAAATAAAAATGCCACAGTTTTAGATTTTTTTGCTGGGTCAGGTACGACAGGTCACGCTGTCCTTGAACTCAACAAGCAAGATGGTGGTAATCGTAATTTTATTCTTTGCACCAATAATGAAAACAAGATTTGTGAAGAAGTTACCTATGAGCGTGTTAAGCGTGTGAGTAAGGGATATAAGAATAAGAAAGGTGAAAAGATTGATGGTCTAGGTGGTAATCTATCCTACTACAAAACTGATTTAGTAAATGTAGATAAGCTCCATAAGATTTCTGATGAAGCTAAAATCAAGGTCACTTACCAAGCAGGTGAAATGATTGCTGTGCGCGAAGATACTCTCACCGAAGTAGAGAAAAATGACTGGTGGCAGATTTTCAAGGGCAATAATAAAATAACAGCTATTTATTTCAAAGAAGATAAGGAGAAAATTAAAGAGCTGATTAAAAAACTTATTTCCAAAATTGAGGATGAAAAAACATCTGTGGTTCTTTATATTTTTGGTTGGGGAAAAAACGAGTATAAGAATGAATATAGCTCAGGTTTAATCCGTGTCGAGGACATTCCTGAACCTATCCTTGAAGTTTATAAAGAAATCAACCGCTTATAATTTTATGCTTATACTAAAACCATTTCAAGAAACAGCCATATCACAACTCAAAGATAAGTTTTTGACTTTGTGGAAATTGGGCGATACCAATGTGAACCTGACTTTCAAGTCACCGACTGGTTCAGGTAAAACCATAATGATGGCTCAGTTTTTAAGAGATATTGTGTCCGACCCGCGTTTCTCAAATGCTGATGTGGGTTTTATTTGGATTACAAACTCTGACTCTCTTGCAATGCAATCAAAAGAAAAACTCTTCTCTTACTATGGTGGAGCGAGTGAAAATCCTTTGGTTGATATGAATAATTTGAAAGAGGGCAACATACCTAAAAATGGCGTATTTTTTATAAACTGGCAGAAACTTGTTTCAAAAGCAAAGGACAATAGAAAACTCCGTACTGAGGGTGAAGCGAACACCACTTTTGATATGTATTTGGAAAATACGCATTTGCTCAAGCGTGAAGTTGTGCTGATTATTGATGAGGAACATATTGCCTCTGATACAGTCCTTGCGAGTGATTTAATTAAGAATGTTATCAAGCCAAGAATTATTATTGGCGTATCTGCTACTCCACAGACAAAAGGTATCACTGTGAATGTTGACCATAAAGATGTTGTTAGAGAGGGGTTGATTAAAGAGAAGATTATTTTCCAGACGGCAGAAGATTTAGACCAAAAAGAATACAAGAGTATGGATCAAGACGATGTGCTTCTCACTCTCGCATTTCAAAAAAGGACTGAGCTTGTGGCATATTATAAGAAACTCAAAATTGATACTAACCCGCTTGTTTTGATACAGCTTCCGAATGACGACAAGGCAAGTAAGGATACGGCGAATATGACGAAGCAAGATTTAGTTATAAACTTCTTAAAATCAAAAGGTGTACTAACTCACGAAATAGCGATTTGGCTTTCTGAAGATAAGGTCAATTTGTCTGATGTAGAAGTAAGCAATTCACCAGTATCGTTTTTACTTTTCAAACAAGCAGTGGCTACTGGCTGGGATTGTCCGAGAGCCAGTATTCTTGTGATGTTTCGTGAGATTAAAAATCCGACATTTGCTATCCAGACAGCAGGTCGTATTTTGCGTATGCCACTTGGTACACATTTTTCAATTCCTGAACTAAATCTCAGTTATTTATATACAAACTATAAGCGCAATGAAGTGCTTGTTGGGTATGCAAAATCTGCTGACCAGAACAGACCAGCCATAAATGGAAGTTATAGAAAACAATCTATTGAACCGTTGGTTCTTGACTCAGTATTTATGAGCCGTACTGACTATAATGATCTTGGTGATAGTTTCCAAGAAACTTTTAAGAAAGTGGCAAATGAGTATTTTAGTATTTCCGATAAAGATACGAAGACAAGTATCTTGAAAAAACTTACTGATAAGAAACTTACCTTAGACAAAAGAGTGACCAACGGTCTTATTGTTGATGTTGAAATTGATGACTATGATAATTTTAAGCAGGAGCTTCTTTCTGAGGGAAGTAGTTATGAGCAAGAAATGTCACAGCACGATCTGGAGAGGTTGTATAATCTTTTCTGTTTCAATGGTGTAGCCAAACAAATTGACGAAGATAAGAAGTTTGCCCCAGAGCGTTCGTGGGGTAAATTAAAGACCGCCTTGAATGTTTGGCTTCTTGGCTTGTTGAAAGAACAGCGTTTGCAAATCTACCACATCATCGTAAATGATTTCTTAAAAGCGAATGGTGTTTTGAGTAGTGTGATTGGTAAAGCGTTAGCTGTTTATCGTCCTATTCGTGAAAAAGAAGTTAGTCATAAATCAGATCGTTCAAAGCGAACTGAACAAATTGAGATACCAAGACCGTCACTTTTCTATACTGACCAGTATGAGGAAATGAAAGCAAAGAAAAGCGCAATGCAACCGTTCTTTATAGAGAAAGAGTATACAGGAAGAAAAAATGAGACAAACTTTATTAAATCACTTGAAGAAAACGAGGATGTTCTTTGGTGGTATAAAAATGGTGATCTGGGCAGTGAGTTTTTCTCTATTCCGTACCACGATATGACAAAGAATAAAGAGAGCTTATTTTATCCTGACTGGATTATAAAAACTGCAAAAGGTGTCTACATCATAGATACCAAAGGCGGTGATACTGCAAAAGGGGCGAAAGAACGCGCTGAGTCGCTCCAAGCGTGGCTCAAAGGTAAGAAAGGTTATTATGGCGGTATCGCTGTTCAAGATGGCTCAAACGGTTGGAAAATCCATACAGATACAAAATACGAATATACTACAGCTCTAAAGGGCTGGAAAGATTTTGAGGTGTTTCTAAAATAATTAGAACTTATTGTGTGTGAAAGTAGGAAGTTTTACCTTAGTTTCTTTCGTGTCTTTAATTTTTTGAATATCAGTTCTTTCATTATAGAAAAATGACAAATCTACAACTGGTTTCTTACTTGAAAAAACCTCCTCTACTGCTTCGTTTAGAGTTTTATTTTCGTTTACTGTATGAAGTTGTACATTAAAATTAAGCATAAATGTCATTTTTTATTAGCTCAGCGCACTTTGTTTTTTCTTCTGTAATGACAGCCATAGATTTACTGTAATTTTCATCAATTTTCTTTATCTTCTCTTGTTCTATTTTAGCATAATTATCATTGATTATGACAATATCAGTTAGTTCTCCAACCCCAGGATCATATTGCGCCCGTTTCTTTGCTTGTAGAATAGAGTGGACACTTTTTGCCTCATCAAAACTAGGATTATATTCACTCTCTATCAATGAAAAAGTAGCGTGTTGTGTGCCAGAACCAATACAACAATACCCAATAGGGTCTTGTGCTTGCTTCATACCAGGGTTCAAAATCTTAAACATATGAGGTTCATCTGTATCAACACCAGCAACTATGATTTCAACTCCTAGATTGTAATTACCAATAAGATTATTTACTCCTTTGACCAACTCAGGATCAAGTTCTTTTTGTTTATTTACGAAAGTTTTTCTGTCTAATCCAAATCTTTGGAGAAGAGCATTTTCAATATCGCTTACCCATTGCTCTTTGTATGCTTTCTCTACTATTTCCGCAACTTTCTCTGTACTAGTGTTTGCATTCTGTATATTGGTTTTTGCTAACTTAAGAACAGCGTTTGCTTTCAAGACATCTCCTGCAAACATAGCAACAACCTTATCTGCCAGTTTTATGGCTTTGTTGTTTTCCGTGATCTCAAAAGCTGTCTTTACAGGAGCTTCTATGGTTAGCATTTTATCAGTGCAAGCCACAATCTTCTTGTTTTCCGCAATTCCAGCGATACAAATAGTCATACTTCAAATTATACATAATTTAGTGGTTTTGTCTAAGACAGAATACCGATCATAGGTTTGACTTTGTCTACTATTTTGTTAGTATAATGGTTCTAAAGGATATATAATAATACAAAGCACTCACGATTTCTCGAGAGTGCTTTGTAAAGGTTAAAACCTTAAGATTGTTGAAAACCGTTCTTGCTTTGCAGGGGCGGTTTTCGTTTTCCCTGAAAGATAATTTTATTTCTTATCTTTTTTAGCGTCACCGTAGCCAGGGAGAGGAAGATGCTCAACTGTTGAACTCTTCTTCTCTTTAGCTTCAGATAGCTTTTCAAACTGACCATACTTGTCTCGTCCAGCGAGACGTGATTGTCTTTCTGCCATAATTTATTTTATGGTTACATCTGTATAATTCCTTTACCCATCTAAGGTGTAGGTCTTCACGGGGAGAGATGACTCCGTTGGTAGAAGTTTAGATATAATTTGACGTCTTAATTATTCTTATAAACCATAATCGCAATGGCTCTAAGAAAGGTTTAGTGGTCAGCATTCTGGGAGTTAACCCTCAAGTTTTATCTTGGAGAAGTTTCCTTCCCCAAAACGCTTACCACTAAATCTTTCAAACAGCGTACGAATACTGACCCCTTTCTTTAGAAACTTACATATCCCAAAAGGCGAGGATATGAATATATTTTATCACCTTAAAAGAAATACGCAAGTAGATTTACAAAATATATGGCTTTTGTTGCAGGTTTGGTATATAAATATAAGTATTGTGTTGACGAATAGCAGTTCCCACTTCGTCCACTAAATCGCGCATAAGAAAAACCCCGAAAGGGGTTTTTCTGCGATTGATAAAAAGTGTAACTTTTTAAGGACTTGAACGCCGGAGTATTATTTTTATAACAATAAAAATACGAGGCGGTGCCCAGACAAACTTTTTTGTCGAAAAAAGTTTAGTCGAGGGAAAGATTCCGGTCGATTTTACTAAAAAATACCATTATTCATCTAGTGAAAATGGTATTTTTTAAATTATACTTTATATCACCCCCAACTCCTCAAACACTGTTTGGAATAATTTTATAACTCGACGTCCTTCTGTCTGAGAAAGAGCGAAGTCAGAGCCTGCGTGTGCTATTTGATTACGAACTTTGTGTGCATCCCATGCATTTTGTAATGTATGCAATCCCCCACCTTTTCCTCGCTCTAATTTCTCTCCAACACCAACACCCGACCAACCCTTTGATTCAAGTGATTCATCAAGCATTGTATCTGCTTCGATAATAGCAACACGCCAATCTGACTCACTCGCACCTTCGATAAGCGTACGAATATAATGCCACCGAGGATTTTCGGCTTTTCGACGTTCGTGTTCCATTGCGAGTGCGTGATGTATCTCGTGCGCAATCTCTTCTTTTTCGTGAAGCTGAATCTCACGCATTCTCACAATAGAATAGATAATAATCGCAATACAAAAAATAGAAAAAAGTGACGTGATTACGCCAAGCGTTGACCACGTCTGTGGATTTTTTAAGACATCGATAACAGGATAGAGAGAATCAAGAATTGTACGAAATACATATTCAAGATTAAGATATGTAGGATCAAAAAGAGGTTCTTGTATAAGTGGTTGAACTTGAATCGCTTGCGACATGTATAGTATTATACTCGCTTTTCAAAATCTTTCCCAATAGCAAAGAGTATTTCTTCGCCAAACAACGGAGCCATGATGTGAAGTCCGAATGGCAAACCATTTTCAGCTGTACCTGATGGTATAGAAATCGCTGGAGTACCTGCGATATTTGCTGGTACACAGAATAAATCAGACATATACATAGCAACAGGGTCTTTTGATTTTTCTCCAAATGTAAATGGTAAGAATGGAACGGTCGGAGTAATAATTGCATCAACTGACTCGAATGCATGTGCGAGTTCAGCTTTGATAGCATCACGAACTTTTACGGCAGTCGTATAGTAGGCATCATAGTATCCGTGCGAGAGAATGTATGTCCCGAGAAGAATACGGCGACGAACTTCTTTACCAAAACCTTTTCCACGACTTTTGGCATACACATCAAAAAGCTTGTCCGCGTCTTCATGGAGACCATATCGGATTCCGTCATAGCGTGCCATATTACTCGAAACTTCGGCTGGCTGGAGAATATAATATACAGCGAGAGAGTATTTTATAAGTGGAAGAGAGACATCGACGAGTTCATAGCCAGCATCTTTTAGTTTCTGACAATTCTCATCAAAGTTTTTTAACACATCGGCATCAATCCCCTCGCCCGAGAGAAATTCACGTGGAATACCAAGGCGTTTTTTTAACACAATCGGAGTAAGCGTTTCCGAGTGGTCTGGTGAGTCTGCCCGAGGACCCGAGGAAACGTTTGATCCGACAGGGCGTCGTGCTTCCTTTGGCACCGATGTACTATCTTTTACATCGTACCCATTGATAGCATTAAAAAGTATTTCAACATCATGAACTGATTTTCCAATAGGTCCAACCTGGTCGAGTGAACTTGCCATTGCAATAATACCCGAACGAGATACTGCACCATATGTCGGCTTCAATCCCACAAGTCCTGTAAATGATGAGGGCTGACGGATAGATCCACCAGTATCAGAACCGAGCGACACAAGTGCGCCGTCCATCGCAACTGATGCAACTGCACCACCCGATGAACCGCCTGGTACACGCGTTGTATCGAGAGGATTTTTAGTAATCCCAAATGCACTTGTTTCAGTCGATGAACCCATGGCAAATTCATCCATATTTGTTCGTCCGAGAAAAACAGCACCTGCTTTTTTTAATTCTGCGACAATAAACGCATCGTATGTCGCGTGATAGTTTTCGAGCATCTTTGAACCAGCAGAGACAGTGTGCCCATCGTAGAGCATATTGTCTTTGAGTGCGACAGGTATACCCGTCATGAGAGTCGCAGTACCATGTGCAAACATTTCCTCTGCGTGTTTTGCTTGTTCAAGTGCGTCAGCATAGACCTCGACATAAGCGTTGATATCAGAATTTTTCTCTTTGATATTTGCGAGATATGCCTGCACCAAATCAGTTACCGTAAAGTCGCCCTTCTGTAAGGATTCGTGAGCTTGTTCGATTGTTAGATCAGAGAGTATCATGTATTTTGTATAAAGTATTATGTATTAAATGCTATGTATAACTTTGTGCTGATTTTATTATTCCTGTAAGTAATTTACTAACTAAAACCGATTGTTCATAAAAATCAGAATATTCCTTTTCTTTACAGTAGAGTAAATCTTTGGCAATTAACATTTGAGTTTGAACTTCGCAAAGAGATGCTCTTGCCACTGAATAAAATTGTTTTTTCTCTTTCTGTCCGAATCTGCCGAACCCTTCCGCGATATTTGATTCAACTGACACAATCGCCCGGCGTATTTGATTAGTAATACCGAACCGTTCATCATCAGGAAATTTTCTTGTAATTGAATAAACTAATAATGTAAGAGTATGGGATTTTTGCCAAGCAGTTAAATCAGTAAAGTTTTTTATTGTTGTATTCATATACTCTATACTATATACCTAATACTTTATACTATTTAAAGTACTTTCTTTACTTTCAAATATCCATTCTCCGTATCTGGCATTTCTGCAATAATTTTTTCTGTGTACTCCCCTGGAGTATTTGTCACGGTATCAGAACGCATGATGTTTGTGAGCGTGTGTGTTGGTTCAGTAGTAATCTTCCCTGCAACTTCCTGCACCTGCCCCACGTACGCCAAAATAGAATCGAAATCGTGGGCGATTTCTTTCATTTCCTCATCACTCATATCTATGCGTGCCAAGGTGGCAAGTTTCTGTATTTCTTCGAGTTGCATAGGGTTAGAATAGCATATTTGAGGTAATTTGATAAATAAAAAACCACTGCATAAAATTGCAGTGGCTGAAGTTTAAACTATCTTCAAAGTTTTTGATTGCATAAGGACAAAGTTTAAAGGGTCTAAAAGACCAAAGTAAACAATGCCTCAGTACTAACTTGCAGAAACAACAGCAGGATAGCCACCACGGAAGCCATGGCCAAGCCAGATGAGGCCCTGCCCCCAGCGACCTTCACCGAAAATGAGGTAACGCACACGGAGATTGCCACCAGAATTGCGGTAAATAGTTCCCCAAAAGAAAACCACTTTACCTTTCCATTCCTCAGGAATGAGGTCCGGGTGGTCCAAAAGGTAGTCGAGAAGGTTGGCATTCATCACAGGCTTGCTTTCAAGCTCTTTGCGAAGCTTGTTGCCTTCAATGCTTTTACCATCCTTTTGTTTCTCTGAAAGAAACAGCTTCACTTTTTCAGGGTTCCATGTGAACTGTCCGCCTTTGATGTGCTGTTCCACCTTCCATCCGTCATGCGGGATGAGCGGATCTTTATCGCAGTCAATGATGTGTTCAAGGAATTTTAATTCCATTTTACCGGAAAGAAAATTCTTAACACCTTCCATACCACCAAGCTTGTCAACGATAGCTTCGATTTCTCCTTGGTTTAATTCAGCATATTTAGCCATTTTATTTTATTATTAGGGCTGTTAGCCTGTTTTTTGATTGCTTTCCGCAATCAGGAACTAGGCTTTCGTTAGCCATAGCCAGAAAGCACTTAAAAATAAGGACCTTGTGGCTATGGCTAATGCAAGTTAAATGTAAAAGAACGATATACAGAATATATTATATCACATAAATACCCATTTTGTCAATTGGTCTAAATATGCTTGTTTTATAGAGTCAAAATATAAGGGCTTGCGTACTTGCTAGTATACATGTATAATATGAGCATATTTGGGATTACCCATGTTCCCCTTCGAAAGAAAGGGAAAATAAATAGGTTACGAATAAAGACGGGTAAAACCGTTTTTTATTTTTTTATATCAGAATCATCAAGTGAGCCCATCTTCTCATACAATCGTGAGGTACTTAATACTCGTGATTGCGCAAGATTCGCAGTGATTATCTCTTGCTTAAACGTAATTGATACATACCACGAACCCTCTTTTTGTTTTGTAGAAAGAGGTATACCCATAAATCCTCCTTTACTCAATTTACGATAAATAAAAACAGGTCGTGAAAACATCTTACCTTTGCCATTTATTTCAACACCTATATTTTCCCCAAGAGCACACCACCAAATCTCGCCTTCATTGTAATACAATGGACCTGTTGATTCAGTATGAATCTTTTCTTTTACTCCAATCCATTCGAGAAATTGTTTAAACATAAATACATTTTACTTTATTACAGCATTTTGAGAAATTGCTCTTCAGTGAGAATAGGTACTCCAAGCTTTTCTGCATCATCATATTTACTACCTGCTGATTCCCCTGCCACGACATAGCTTGTATTTTTTGATACTGAACTTGAAACCTTGCCACCCTCGGCAACAATCTTCTTTTTGGCTTCATCACGAGAAAGCGTTGCAAGTGTGCCAGTAAGCACGAATGTCTGACCTGTAAATTTACCTCCCTTTTTTACGATTACTTTTTCTATTACCACGCCATGTACGAGCAATTTTTTAACGAATGCTTGATTTTCTTTATGAGAGAAGAAATCGCTTATACTCTCTGCTACCACAGGACCGATATTTTCAATCTGCTCAATAGCTTCGCGTGGTGCATTCATTACTTTCTCGAGAGTACCAAAATGATTCGCAATATCCTGCGCTGTTTGTTCGCCAACATGGAGAATACCGAGCGCATACAGAAATCTCCAGAGAGAAACTTTTTTATGTGACGCAATCGAGGAGATAATATTGTCAGCAGATTTCTCGCCGAATCGTTCGAGGCCTGCAAGATCAGATATTTCAAGAGTAAACAAATCAGCACTATCAGTAATCAATCCCTCATCTTTCAAACGGTCGAGAATTTTGGGACCAATCGTATAAATCTCAAATACATTCACAAAATGTTGCATTCCTCGACGATTTTTTGCGGGACATTTTTTGTTGGTACAGTAATACGCAACCGAATCTGAACCAGAAGCACGCACAGTCCTATGAGCAATGGTCTGGCCGAGTGGAAGCGAGGAGATCCGAGGACCTTGAGAAGAGGAGCTGTGCGTGCTTCTGGTTCCCCTTTTTTCTACATCAAAATTACACACAGGGCAGTGTGTCGGCATTTTGAATTTCTTCTCTTTACCAGTGCGCATATTCACAAGCACTTCGACAACTTCAGGAATCACATCTCCTGCTTTCTGAATAATCACCGTATCACCAATACGAATATCGAGACGCTCTATCTGATCCATATTGTGAAGTGTTGATTTGG
>JACCDG011387403.1_pt1 | contig 18131 bp, 21 predicted proteins | sample 7442471 | NCBI WGS metagenome assembly JACCDG01 (sample SAMN15323444, study PRJNA562643) | freshwater metagenome | isolation source: river surface water | place: USA:Blue River Watershed | collected 2017-08-17 | reverse complement strand
GGGGCAATAAAATGGTAAATGCTTATATTACAGGTGGGTTTAGGGTTGAAAAGAATATCTTCCCACTCAAAAAGAAACCTGAAATATATTTAAACGAGATTAATGAGTCTCCTTTGAACATAAATAATAAAATAAAGGTAATTTTTACAAAAAATTTTGATTGGAGTAATTGTAGATAATAGATTTTTTAAATTTTTGGATATATATCTTTAAATGTTTTAAAATGAAAAATCAAAAAATTTCTAAAGAAGAATTAGTAAAATTCATACAAACAGAAGCTTTAAAGCTTAAAAATCAACTTAATGAAGAGTTTGAAAAAGTAGGACAAGCTCATGAAATGAAAATGGGTCATGAAGCTAAACCAAGTGATAAAGATCAAGCTCTCGTAATGAAAACCACAGAAAAGAGCCAATATAAGAAGGGTCCGGGATCTGAAGCAGCTCCTTATGAAGGAGATACTCTTCCTACAGAAGTCGAAATGACTGAAACTGGAGAACCAAGTGATGATGATGTAAAAACAGCTGTATTTGTTAAAGCTGGTACTAAAAAAGGTGGTAATGATGTAACTACTGGACAAGCAAAAGCAAACTTTGAGTCAAAAACTGACGGTCCAAAAGCAAAAGTTCCTTTTGTTGAAAAAGGTAAGGACAAAATGAATACTATGGATAAAGAGAACTATAAGGGTGGTTCCAAAACTTATGTTGAGGCTGGTGCAGAAGATAAATCAAGCACTGTTACAGCTGGACAGCATAAAGCTAATTTTTCTGAAAAAGCTCCAAAAAGCGATAAGGATGAAAGAATTGCTCATGGTATAGAATTAAAAGAGAATTATACAAAAGAAGAGTTAAAGAATCTCATAATTTCAGAATCTCAAAAATTAGCAAAGAAAATAATTCTCAAAAAAGAATTAGAAAAGTTACAAAGAGATCTTAAAAAGTAATATAAAACTTTAATTAATTAATAAAAAAATCCGTATAGAATTATACGGATTTTTTATTTTTATGATTATTTTAGAATTATGAAAAAAATAAATAACGATCTTTTAAATGAAATAAAAGATAAATACATCTTCGCTAATTTTTGTACTGATGTTGTAGGTGTAGATAAATATTATTGTACTTGCGGTAATATATTAAGTAAAGCACCTGATACAGAATTTGAAATGGAAATATCTTATGAAGACTATTTAAAAATGGAATTCATAGACACTTCAAAACTTACAAGAAGGACAAAATTATTATGTGATAATTGTAAAAAAGATTTTTCTAATCCAGAAGTATATTCCAATATATACAACATTAATCAAAAATTTCTTGAAAAATTTCTTGTTGTTGAGAATAGTAAATATTTGGCTTTATATAAATATAGATTTACTGCTGTAGAAAAAAACGGTAAAATACAATTTGAAAGTGATTATTCAGCAATAAGCGTATCAAAAAAGAATAAAGAACAAAAATTATATTTTAAAGATTTTGAAGAATCTGATTTTGTATCCATTGATCTTGGTGATGTTGTAAATAAAATTGATATTTTTTTTAGTAGGGTTGAAGAAGTTGAAATAACTGAAGATTTCATTTATGTACATGAATTTATTGGTAAATTAGGTAGATATGTATCTGATGTTGAAAGTATTAATATAGTAAATGAATTATTAGATAATATAAAACTATCTGCAGGTATAGATATTTTAAAGAAGATAATGTCTACTTTCTTAGGTATTTTAATATATCCTAACTTATCAACATTAGCTATAAATAAAGGACCAAAATTTCTATTTGACTTAATGTCAAATTGCCCTTTACCTTCTTCTGAATACATGAGAGAAAGTGGTGCTACATCACCTCTAAAAATATTTAATTTTTTAGTTAATTTAAAAAATAAAAAAATTCAAGAAGATTTAGATCAAGATGATACAAATAAGCTTGGCTATAAATTTATAAGTCAAAACGGACAAGAATTTTACATCAAATATGACATAAAAAGATTTGATGAAAATATTGGTAATGTTGCAAAAAATGCAACTAAAGTTTTTGTAAGAGATGAGGTTTCAGATAAACAAATTTCTCCTTATATTTTTAATATTATAAAGGAGTTTGATGATTATGAAAAATTAATCAAATATCTAAGATTTATAAATTATGATCAACTTATAAATTTATGTAAAACTTACGAAGTAAAATTTCTAATAGAATTATACAAAATAATAGAATTTAGAGATGATGTAAATTTTGAAAGAATTATACAGTTCTCAAGTTTAATTCAAGACTTCTGTAAAACAATTGATGTGAATAAAGAAGAAAAAGTAATTTTAGAAGATATATCAAAATATGACTTTAACATTTATGATGATTGTCAAAGAATGTTAGTGGAACTAGAATGGGATTTCAATAAGGTATTTTATAAAATAAAGAAGCATTCAAAACTTTTGAGATTCCATGATGATCTTGTTAAACACAGAAGTTATTTAAACGATAAAGAAGTAAATAAAAAATATATAGAATTTTCCAGCAAATTTAAATATCTTGAGGGATATAAGAATTCTCCTATAAGGATACAAGTAATAGATACGCCAGATAAATTAGTTGATAAAGCTAAGCAAATGAAAAATTGTGCAGCATCTTATATTAAAAGAGTTTCTTTGGGGGAATATGTAGCTTTTAGTGTTTTTGACAATAATACACAAAGAGCATCTGATGAATTTTATGAATATATGATGGTTTTAGAACTTGGAAAGTATGGTTTAGAGTTTGTTGGAGTAAAAGGACCATGTAACATTTATGGTTCAGACAGATTTAAGAAAGATGTGGTAAAATTTTTAGAGGATAATGATATAACATATAAAGAAGTTCCAAGTATAAAAATGGGAGTTGTAAATAAGAAATAATGAAAAAGGAGGATTAAAAATCCTCCTTTTTTTATAAACTTTAATTATTAATTTATTTTATATATTTTCATTGTCCATAATCATTTTTTCAAAAAGTCCCGGTTCTTGGTTTTGATTATTTTCTTGTTGTTTTTTCATCTCCTCAATTTGTTTTGCAAATTCTTCTGGATTTAAACCAAGTAAAATACTAGGATCACCTTCAAAAATAAGTTTATTCAATCCAACATATCTATCATTAATTGCAGCAACATATTTTGGTTCTAGTTGTAAGTCTGCTCTTTTATATTTTATTTCTCCTTCTTTAATGGTATGTGGAAACTTATAATTATATACACCATCAAATTCCCAAGTTGATTGTTTTATGTTTTTGAAATCATATTCATAATATTCTTCTTCAATAAAATCATGTATCATTTCTAATGTCTTTTTAGGATCATTAGTTAAATCATAATACTTTACAAATAAAATTCTATTTGCAAATCCCATTTCTATAGCATCTTTTAAATTCTCAATTGGAAACCCAATCAATCCCTCTGGAGATGTATATGTACTGATTCTTCTTTCCAAAGTCATAAACGCTCCGGGTGCAGCTGATTCATCCATATTCTCCAATAAAATTGTTTTTTGATACTGAGCTTCAATACTTGAAACAATTTCTACTGGATCTCTATATAACCAAATTACTTTTGTGTTATCATTTTGAACAATAGCATCTAAAATCTTTAAATTACTTGTCCAAGCTCTATTTTTATCAAAAACAACTTCACTATCGAAAAAATATCCTTCTAAAAACCCTTTCAATCCATTTCTAAAATTTTCATAAATTGATAGTCTATTTTGGGCTCTGAAAGTCATATTTGTACTAAAATTACCTCTCATAGTTTTTATCATATCTAAAACACCGCTAGTTGGTGTGACATGAAATTTTGGATTGGAATTTAATACTTGACAAAGTAATGTACTACCTGCTCTTGGTAATCCAGCTATTATATGTAAAGCTCTCATATTATTTCTTTTTTTTTACTAAAATTATTGATTTATGAATAATACTCAATAATAAGGATTTATTTTAATATAAATTTTAATTTATTTTGTATAAATAAGTTTATTAATGAAAATTAAATACGTTTTTAAATACGACAAGAAAGGTTTTCTTTACAAATATGTTGAAAAAACTGCCGGTGGTAAAATAATAAATTTTTATAATTTTAATTATAAAAAGAATGTTTTAACCAAATATGACCAAAAACAAAAAGTTAAGATTTTGATTGAATTTTATGAACCTTGTAAATTGGTACATAGATTTGAGGCTGGTGAATCTTGGATTAAACCAGTTCCAATGTCATGTGATTCAACTTCTATGTTTTTGCCCAAAATAAAGAAAAATTTCGCAATTAATGAAGATAATCAGATTATTACATATAATGTAAGTAAAGGATTATTAAAAAATTGGAATTCTATTGGTTGATTTGTTTTTTTGACTATTTATTAGTTAGAAGAACATCAATTTAATGAAGAAGAAATTAAATATCAAAAGCATTGTTACAAAAATCTTAAGGGAAAATGAAGAACCTTTTTTCTATTTAGCACCAGATGTTATAGGTTCCATCAATAATCCTGTAAGAGATCAAGTAAATAAAATAGTTATTATTGGTTTAAATTTGGTTGATGGTGACAAGATGAAACTTGTTGTACCAGATAATTGCTACGATAATTGGAAAGAACAAAATACCAGTAAAAATAATTTTTCATTCGTAAAAGATTTTTTAAATGGCTCTAAAGGAGTAGAGAAATTTGATGATATCGATAATTTAAATGAGATTGTAGATGAATATAATAATCTTTTTAATGATAGTCAGGATAAACCAATAAACATAAGATCAAACGCAGGTTATTATAATACCAAGTCTGGAGATCAAGCTACTAAACAATTTATTTCAAGATATCAAAGATTAATTTCACCATTAGGTTATGGTGGAGTAGTATGGTAAAAAAAATTAGTAAAATGGAAAAATTCACAATTAAAGATATATTTTCTGATGACGAAAATAAAAAAATCAATGAATCAGAAAACAAAGATCAGAGAATAAAAGATCTAGCTCTTGCTTTGGATCAAAAAGCTGAAGTTTATTTGAAAGAAAATAAAAAACCAGTGAATAAAGAACTTCTTTCAAAAGAAAAAGAAAGATTGAAAAAAGTAGCAAAACTTGATGAAGCTAATGTCGCTTTGACACACCCACAGGGGGGGCTTAATAAAATGGGTCCCGGATTTAATAATCCAACAATTGGAACCAGTGTAGCTAATTTCATGGGTGATATGCCGGGAAAAACTGTAAATACATTTTTAGAAAATCCTAATTTGTATTTAGCTAATAAAAATTATAACCCAAACTATACTTATTTGCAACCAAATGAAGCTTTAAGATTATCTATTAGTAGAACTTTAACATCTGGTGCTCCTGTTGCAGAAATGTCTTTTTATGATGAAGTAAATTGGAATTTAAACAATTTAGGTTTTGATTCTAAATCACCTTTAGATATAAAACAGACAATTTTAAAAATGATTAAAGATTAATGGATTCCAACATTGATTTATTAAGAAAAAAAATAAGAGAAATCATAAATGAAGACTATCGTTTTCAATATGATAACAAATTTTTTTTTCCTAATGACAAAATGAAGAAAAATTGTCAAAGTGCAATTGATGCTGTTTCTAAAAACAAATTAACTGGAAAGGGTGAGGCTGAAGGTACTGGATTAAGAAAAGCATATTCTATTATGAGGGGTGATAAAATGAGTCACGGTCAACTGAAAAGAATGAAATCTTTCTTTGATAACAATAACAATAATTATAAAAACGAATTATCAAAAGGAAAAAACATACATAACTCTGGTATAATACAAAAATGGAATTTATGGGGTGGAGATGCAGCTTATAATTGGGCAAAAACCAATTTAGAGAGCCAAAAATCTAAAAATCAATCCAGTAAAGATAATCGTCCCAAGGGCCATAAAAATATGATGGATCCCACTAATACAAGAACAAGAACTGCTATTTCTTACGTACAAAATAATCTAAGATAAAAATTAAATTATATTTTTTTTATAATTTTATTTTATTATATTTGCTGTAAATAAATTATAAAATAATGGATCAGCAATTCTTAAATTCCTTAAAAAACTCTACGCCTGTTATTCAGGATTTGCAAACTTATATGGATGCAGATGATGAAATGCTTACAATAGCTAAATACATTGTTAAGCACAATCAACACAATGAATATGTTTTACCAGAGAGAATCAAATTTCTTTATTCTCCAAAACCAAAAAAAGATGGTGGTCGATATTCTCTTTTTGATCTAATTAAAAGGTCAGAAATTGAAAAAATGGTAAATGATGAATATGATTTTATTTTGACTATTTTCTATGATGTATGGGCAAAGTTAGATCCAGAACAAAAAATAATTCAATTAGATAAGGCACTTTGTGGAATTGATATGGGTGATGGAGAAGAAGTAGAAAAATTGAAAAAGAAAGCTCCGGATTCTAAAGAGTATGTATCTAATATGTATTTTTATGGAGCAGAAAAAGTTATGAGAATATCTGAAATCATCGATTTGTCTTGTGCTTCAGCAATGGAAGAAAGAAAAGAGAAGGAAAAAAATGCAAAGAAAAGTAAAAATACAGTTGAAGAACAGATATGACAAATAAAATTTTAAAAGCTTCTTTATCACACTATCAGGCTCAGAGAGATTTTTTTCTTTCTGAGCTTGATATAATTATTAATAGAAGCAATAATGAAGGTGATACAAAAAAAGCAATTGATCTGATAAGAGAATTGTCTTTAACTATTCTCTGTATAAATAATATTGAAGCTATAATTGAAGACAATAAAAACAACGTTTCTTTAAAAAACGTCGAAGAATTGAATCATATTGCTCAAATTCTTGATGAAAAATTAAACAACCCCAATGATAATCAACAAAACATTTGATATGTTAAACATAATTTTAGCAATTTATAGTATAGTAGATATTAGCTTTATTATATTTTTAATAAGTCAATATAAAAATTTGATAAAATCAGATGAGTATGTATCTGAAAGTCTTATGAATAAATTTATTTTAGGCAGTCTAGCTATAGGTGGAATAATTTTTACCCTTTCCTTATTGATATCAACAGTATACTATATTTTTACATTATAAATGTTACATTATATAGAAAAAATTTGGCACTATTCAACTTTAAGATTCTACATAAAAAATCTTATTTGGAATTACAATTTTTGGTTAAAATCTAAAAAGATTTTTGACGAAATAGAATATAGGCTAAAAGATGATAATGGTTTTTATACTGGAAAAACAAAAAAAATAAAGAAATTTAAAGGTTTTCTTTATAAAGGAAAATTATATCTAGATAATCCGGGCTTTCCCATAGAAGAAAGGGAACTATGGGTTAATTGGAAAAACAAAGGATTAATCAAATAAATAAACTCGCATAAGCGAGTTTTTTTATTTTTATAAGCTATTTATTTTAAAATAATATAGTAAATGGCAAAGGATAAATCATTGTCAACAAATGCAGAAGTTAAAAGAAGTGAAGAATATCAAAAACATCTTGATATAGAACATAGTGTTGTTGATATTATAAGAGAAATTTTAGTTACTGAAACTGATAAAGCATTTGCTGAAAAAGGAATAGAAAAAAACGATAAACCAGCAGGTGTATATGGTACTGGTAAAGCTTATGGTTTTGGTGCTAACGAAGGTAAATATACCATAACCGTTCAAAATAAAACTGTAACCACATTTACAAAATACACTGTTTATGGAGGAAAGAGATTGGTTTCTGATATAAATTCTGTCTATGAAGCAGATGTATTAATGGTGCAATATAAAACTACTGAAGATGGTGTATTTAGAGGTGTAAAAGAAAAAAATGGTCAATCTTACACTTTCCATAAAAAATTTATTTTAAAAACAAATAACTTATCAGCTATTAAGAAAACTTTACAAAAAATATTCTTAGAAATAGCTCAAAAAGAAGTTGAATATTTAATTAATACAAGGTTAGGAGTTCAAGACAAAATGGAAACTGGAACTGCTTCAACCGTTGAAGAAAATACTAAATTTAATACAATGAAAAAGCTCACAATTAAAGAATTATTTTCTGATGATGAAGATATAATATCAGAAAATAAAGACGAGGTTAAACCCAATATAGATAAAATTAAAAAAGCAAATACTGTTGATCTAAAAAATGGGAAGAAAAACAGAAAGATGTTCTTAGATGATGAAAAGGCAGAAAAGGATGAATCAACAGTTGATGAAATAACAACTACTGCTGGTGGTCCCGGAAGTGCTGGTGCTTTTAGATATGACACTCCTTATTTTGCGGCAAAGAAAAATAAAAGACCAAAATTAGACAAAGATTATAATATCATACCAGAAAAAAATGAATCATTCTATACCAGAGTAGATTTAGAACCCGGTTCTGGTTATATTCCTAAAGGAATGAAGCAAAATTATATTCAGGGTCTTCACAATGCAACTCCAGAACAATTAGCAAAATGGGGTTATGGAGAAGGTCAGTTTGGTATCAATGAATCAAAAAAACTAGATCTCACAAAAAAGAAAATATTTTCTGAATCAGAAAATAAAGAGAAGGGTATCAATAAAAGATATTTGATTACTGAAAAAACAACTGATGAGTATAAGAAAGATAGATGGAATAAGTTAAGTAATTTTCAATTATATGAATCTATAAAAGAGGCAGAAAAAATTATTGATCCTGAAAACTATGATGATTTGCCTTTAGTTCCTCCTATGGGTAAAGGTGGATTTGAACCTTCTGATGAAATAGAATATTTTGAAAAAGATATGATTCAATCAGACGATGATCAACAACTATCAGAAGAGATGGTTTTTGTTGAAAAACCTAATTCATCTTTTAATACACAATATAAATTTTATAAGAAGGATTTTTTAAATGAAAATAAAAAGTATATTTTAGATTTAAATTCTATGACCTTTGTTATAAACCCGAATAGCATTTAATTATAAAATTAATTTTTTATAAAAGGCCGAATTAACAATAATTCGGCTTTTTTATTGATAATCAATAAGTTATATAAAAATAAATTGGTTGATAATTTTTTTAGTTTCATTGTTTGTATTTAGATATTAAGGGAATATATTTGTGAATAATAATAAAATTATAAAAAACAAAAATCTAAAACACTATGAAAATCAAAAACTTGTCTTCACAAAATTTAAATCTTTCCCTAACAAAAGGGAGTGGAGAAAAAACGATTATTTCATTAAAACCTAATCAAGTTTTATATGCAGATAATAATTCAGACATAAATAAGCAACTTCTTATCTATGAAAAGAAAAAATTAGTTTATGTAAACAGAGAAATGGATAAGCCTTCTTATGTTGACTACTATAAACCTTTCTTTGAATCTGGAACTTCATCAATTCAAAATTCTGGCTCTTATGTTGATTTGGATGATGATGATGAAGATGATGATATGGATGTATTAGTAGATGGTATGGATTCTATTGGTTCTAATTTCACAGATGAAGATGATGATTTCGATGGAGAAATGGCACCTGTTAAAAAAGGAAGAGGAAGACCTAAAGGAGCTTCTAAAAAAGAACCAAAAATACAAAGTGAAAAGAAAGGTAGAGGTCGCCCAAAAGGAACTACAAAAATTAAATCTGAATCTAATGAATTAACACAAAGTTCAGAGCAAAAACGTGGTCGTGGTCGCCCAAAAGGAACTGTTAAAACAAATAACCAAGCAAATGGTACCGAAGAACATTCTGAACAGCAAAAAAAACGTGGCAGACCAAAAGGCACTTTAAAACTTAAAGTCCTTCAACAGAATTCAGAGCCTTTAAAAAAACGTGGACGTGGTCGCCCAAAAGGTTCTTTGAATATAAATAAAAACACACAAGACACAACACAAAATGTTTTAAAAAGAAAAAGAGGAAGACCAAGAAAATTCCAATTCGATAATTAATTATGATTAAACCTTATGAATATATTGTAGAGAAAGAAGTTTTTGATCGTCGCACTTTAACGCAGCTCCAGCACAAACTCAGGGTTGCGTTAAAGTGTTATACGATTACAAACTTTAAAATGTCCGATCAAAATGAATCACCAAACAATTTTGAATTTAAAATAACTTATAGGAAAAATAAAATTCAATTTGGTGAAGATAAATATCATCACGGTTCATACTCAAAAGAAGATATTGGAGATTTAAAATATAAGATTACTATTTATGTTTATGATTGATAATAAAAGCAAATTTCTTATAGATAAGTTTAAGATATCAGAAGAGCTTTTATGTCAAATATTAGACATTTCTGAGTCAATAGGAACGTCAAAATATAATGTTTGGTTAGCTAAAGAATCTAAGAAGAACCCTGACATTCTCAATCTAGATAAAATAAGATATGTAGTAGACTGGGCACAAATAGAGAAGCCAGACATTCTCAGTTTAGACTTTGATAGTGCTTTTTCAAGATCTGAAGAATGGCACAAAGAGTTAAAGCAAAATTTTAAAAATATTTCAAAACAAAATTTATCTGAATCTAGAATAGTTTACAAATGTTCTGATAAAGAACATTTTTTTATTAAATTAAAACCAGATGAACTTGCTTTGGAGGGTGAATTGATGGGTAATTGTGTAGGAGGTTTTTCATATATAAACAGATTAAAAAAAAGAGAAATAATAATTTTATCTTTAAGAGATAAAGACAATCTTCCTCATGTTACTATAGAAATATGTAATAAAACAGGTCGTGAAATTCAAACAAGAGGAAAATGTAATGAAATTCCAAAGAAAAAGTATATAAATTTAATAGCAGAATTTGCATTGTACGCTATAAATCCAGATCAAGATCAAAAACTAGACGAAGAATTACTCAAGCTTCTAAAATTAAAAATTAATTAAAAACATGGAATTGATAAGTAGTCATATTTGTATGACTAAAAACATAGGAATAAATGGAAATTTATTCGGAGGAGAAATTTTATCTTGGATTGATTTAGCAGCAGCATCATATGCTACAGAAAAGTGTTATACACCACATATGGTAACCGGAACTATGGAACAAGTAGTTTTTAAGTCACCAGTTAAAGTTGGTGAAATAATTAAACTTTATGGAGAAATATTATCAATAGGTAATAAATCAATTACAATTAAGATAGAAGCAAGGAACTTTTCGCCATATACTCATGAAGAAAATATTGTTTGTTGTACTAATATAACTTTTGTTAGAATAGATCCAACAACCAGCAAATCAATACCGATTTCAAAACATGTTAAATTTAGATTTGAAAATAGTAGAGATAGTATAGAAGTAGGAGATCATGTAAAAATAGATGCTATACTTGCCTCTAAATTTGGTTGGGACGATGAAATAGAAGGAGAAGTAATTGATATAATAAAAGGAAGAATAGATTATCCAATAGTTGTAAGACTTGATGGTTTAGGGTCAGATAATAAGGAGTTTTTCAAAAAAGAAGAATTAATTAATTTGACAAAAAAGAAAAAAAGAAAAGCTAAAAAAAATCAACAACAAATAGAAGCCCAGTGAAAACTGGGTTTTTTTATTGAATTATTTTCTTTTATAGAAATCTTTATTTATTATTATAAAACCGAAAGCATCATGGTTGATTACATATAATAAAATAAACAATTTAAAAAATAATAATTATATGGAAACAACATTAGCTACAATTTTGATTACAGTCGCAGTTACTGCTTCTATAATCGGTCTAGGCGTTATCGTTTGGGCAATTGCACAGTTAAATCGCAGGGTCTCTGAAATAGAGATTTTGTGTAAAGATTTTAAGGACGAATTCAAAAATATTTATTCTGAATTTGATTCACGAAGTCTAAATCATGGTGATAATTTAAAGAATGTCAAAAATGACATTCAGATGCAACTCCAAGATGTTTGGAGGAAATTTGATGAACAACATGATCATCTTGGCAGGCAGATAGAATGGCTATCAAGAAAAGATGATGAAATTCATCATAGAATTGACAGAAATAATGATGAAATGGAAAGGGCTCTGGATAAGAGATTTGATTCAGTTTATCGTAAACTGTATAATTCTAAAATAATTAATGAGCCAGCTGGGGCTGATAATACCTACTAAAAAATAACATGTAATCAATCATGTGCTATCGGTCTATAATTTTTTATTTTTTACCTTTTGAATTCTAATTTTTTTTAATTTATATTTGCTATCTAAACAACAAAAAAATGATCGATCAATTATTAGAAATTAAACCCATTTCATCTGAGACTGAGAAAATGAATTTAACACAAGAATTTAAATTTGATTTTGATGATGTATTAATAACTCCGGAAATAATTACTGAAATTAGTTCTAGATCATCTATTAATATATTTTATCCTCAGGAAAGTGGTTTTCATCATCATGAACATCTACCGTTAATAACGGCACCAATGGACACTGTTGTTTCTAAAGAGAATAGAGATTATTTTATATTGAATAATATAAATGTTTGTTATCCAAGAGGCATAAAAACGAATAGATATAACATCAATGGTAAAATGTGTTTTGTTTCTTATTCATTATCAGATTTTATTTTTGAGTTCATTGAAAATAGATTTAGTTTTTCTAAAAATGAGGAAGTTAATGTGTGTATAGATACTGCAAATGGACATATTGTTGATTTAAAAAATGCCATAAAAGATGCTAAGGAAAAATATGGTAATAAATTAAATATAATGGCAGGAAATGTAGCCAATCCAAAATCTTATGTAGAACTTTCAAATGCTGGATGCAATTTTATTAGATTAGGAATTGGAAATGGCAATGGTTGTTTAACTACTCAGCAAACTGCAATTGGCTATCCCATGGGTTCTCTTATTAGAGAATGTTATGAATTAAAAAAGGAATTAAAGTGTGAAGCTAAGATTGTTGCTGATGGAGGAATGAAAAAATATTCAGATATCATTAAAGCATTAGCTTTGGGTGCAGATTATGTTATGGTTGGAAGCATCTTCAATAAAGCATTAGAATCTTGTGGTGAAACTTATTTGTTTAATAAAATAAAATTAAATCCTGAATCTAAATTTACCCAATGGCTTTACTCTAAAAACTTTAAATTGACAAAAAAATTTAGAGGGATGTCAACAAAAGAAGTTCAAAAAGATTGGGGAAAGAAAATAATTAAAACATCTGAAGGTATATCCACAAAAAGACCTGTAGAATATACTTTGGCACAATGGACAGAGAATTTTGAACATTATTTGAAATCCTCAATGAGTTATACAAATCATCAAGATCTATTTTCCTTTATTGGTAATATAAAATTTAATCTTATAACTAATAATGCATTTTTACGTTTTAAAAAATGAAAGATTTAATGCAATCGGGAAATATTCCATTAAGTATAAAAAATAAAATAGGAAAAAATTTATATCAAATACCTAATCATCCTATTTGTATAATAAAAAATAGAATTTATGATTATTTTAAAAATTCTAGAGAAATATTTGAAGGACTAAGTCCTTATGTGGATGTTCAAAATAATTTTAATGACTTACTAATACCTGAAGATCATCCATCCAGATCTAAATCAGATACATTTTATTCTGACGATCACACGGTTTTAAGAACTCATACCTCTGCTCATCAAACAAAATTCATGAAAGAGGGAAGAAGTAATTTTTTGGTTACTGGAGATGTTTATAGGAAAGATGAAATAGATGCCTTTCATTACCCTGTTTTCCATCAAATGGAAGGAGTTTCTATATTGGGTAGTAAAATAGATCCAATTGAAGTTTGCAATCTTATAAAACAAGATTTAGGTGGTCTAATTGAATTTTTATTCCCAAAGTGTGAGTATAAGTTTGTAGACACCTATTTTCCTTTTACAGAACCATCTTGTGAAGTTGAAGTTCTTTTAAATAATAAATGGGTTGAAGTTCTTGGTGCTGGAGTCATAAGAGATAAAATAATGGAAAATTGCGGATTGGGTCATCTTTCTGGGTGGGCATTTGGATTAGGACTTGAAAGATTGGCTATGATTTTCTTTGAAGTACCAGATATAAGATATTTTTGGACTGAAGATGAAAGGTTTATAAATCAATTTCAAGAAGGTCAAATAACTAAATTTAAAGAGTATTCAAAATACCCCTCTGTGATAAGAGATATATCTTTTTATTATTATGATCCTTTTATGCCTAATGATTTTTATACAATTTTGAATGACTGTTCAGAGAATTTAATCTCAAAAACTGAAATTTTGGATGAATTTACTAATCCAAAAACCAATCAAAAATCAATATCTTATAGAATTTATTTTGAATCCCTTGATAGAACTTTGACTTCAGATGAAGTAAATTTATCTTTGGACAACATAAAAAGCAATTTAAAGTCAAATTATGATGTAATAATTAGGTGATTTTTTTAAAAAGGATTATATTTATTATTATAATCTTTTATCACTTATAATGAATATAGTTTCTACGCTTAAGAATTTTGGAGTCATTCAAGAAATGAATGACTGGAAAAAACATTTTACCGATGGTACAAAAGGTCAGCCAAAAACAGATCCTCAAATTTTAGATTTTGTAGAAGAATTGATTTTTGAAGTTTTTGAGGGTAATCAAGAAAAAATTAACAATTGTCGTTTAGCCCCATGGTTAATAAAAATTGTTAAAGAAAAAGGCTTAAACAGCGTTTCTGAAGAAGATATAAATAAATTAAAGAGTGTATTGAAATGGTTTAAATTGTCAGGAAATGAAGGTAATATAAAAAATATGAATCTTGATGATGCTTTTGAATATGCAGAAAATAAAGGATTAAAGAAGAAAGAAGAGCCAGAACAGAAAGAAGTTGAAGAAGATGTTCCTCATTTAGAAGCTGAGAAACAAGGAAGGATAAAAAGAATACATTCAGTAAATGACGGATCAAAAAGAATTTGGGTTGAAGTTATAGATGGTAAATGGCTTTCTGAATCAGGAGAATTAAACGAACACAACAAATGGGGCGTTATGTGTCAAACTGGTTCTGGTTTTGCTGGTTCTGAAAATCAAAATTTACAATTAATTGGACCTCCTGCTGGAAATAGTAATGGTAAATGGTCTACACAGGTAGGTATGTCTGGTTATCGTTCAAATAAAAATTTAAGAGAAATTAAACAAGAAGGTAATCATCAGCCGGGTAGTCAAAAAACATCATCTGGTTATAGTGATGGAGATGAAAGAATAATAGATTTTTTATGTTTTTCTCCATATGCAAAAAGTAACATTCTGAAGATAGCAACATATAATGGAGATCTTCCAAACAATGCTGGTCAAAATTCTGGAGCAGCAAGATTTCTTATTGATATAATTCAAAACAAGCCAGATTTACTTAATAAATTAGCTGATCACAGAGAAGATTTAATAGAAGTACATAGAGATTTAATTACGTCTATAAAAGGACAAGAGTGGTTTGATGAAAGAAATATTGATATAAAAACTTTAGCAGAAACAAATCCTGAAAAATTCCTAGACAAGTTTGAGAAATTAGTTGAAAAATTTAGAAAAGATGCTATCGATGAATTATCTAAAATAGATATATTTAAAATTTATGATAAAAATCCAAGTTTAATTTTAAAAAATATATCTTCTTTTATTGGAAGAATACCTGATACTGAATTTGAAAAAATTTTTAGGAAAATAGATCTAGACGTATTTATAAAAACATATTCAGATTCATTTAAAAATGTACTTAAATTTTTATCTGATGAAAGAAGTAATAAAATTTATCAAAGTATATTCAATTATATACTTGATAACAAAACAAAAGAAATGCTTGCAGTTTTTGGCCCCTCTAATGTAGGGATAGCGAATTTTATAAAATTTGCTGAATCCCCAAGGGAAAGAAAGCATCAAAATGCAAAATATAATCCAAGTAAAAAAGAATATATTGGTATTAGAGAAGAGCTTGTTCTTGATGCAAATGGACAGCCTTTAAGAGATGAAGAAGGAAATAGAATAACAAAACCTAAACCATTTACAATAAAAGATGATAAAAAAGTTTTATTACAAAAAGAAAGAAAAAAATTTATAGAGAAAAATAAGGAACTTATAAAAAACTTTGTAAAAGGAGATGAGTTTAATAAAGAATTACAGTTTCTTAAATTTTATGTTCCACAATTAAATGAACAAGAGGTAACCAAAATATTGAATACTCCAACAGATGAACAAAAAAATACTCTAAAAGATAAAATAGTAGAATTCTATACTAAAAAATATGAAGAATTCGAACAAGATAAAAGTAAAGGTAAAGCATTTTTAATACAGAAATATGGTAAAAATGTAGTAGATGCTGATGGTAATATAATTATAAAAGAATTTTTGCCGGGCATTCTAGAATTTTACAAAAATTTCAAATTTAGTAGTGCTACGGATAATTTTATTCCTTTGACTGAATTAAAAAAACATCAAAAAGATTTAGTAGCTTACTTTTATAAAAATTCAGATAAAACATCAGATCAAGATAAGAGAATTGAAGCGTTTGGTAAATTTTTAGAGTTATGTAAAGATAATAAAGTTAGTAGAGAGGAAATATTGAAATTCATAAGATCAGTAAATATAGATCCAAAACAAAATGTATCATTGGCAACTTCTTTTTATAAAACTGTTTTCAAAGTTCTAGATAAAAAATTTGCCATTAATGAAGTAAAGAATCTAAAAAGTGTATTTGACTCTTTAGGTGAAACCGGAAGAAGAAATTATGAATTTTTAGTTCAATCGCTTTCTATTGCTAAATATAATGTAAAACGTGGTGATAGAATTATGTTTAAGGGTAATGATCCTAAGTTACCAAAACTTAATTTAATATCTGGAAAAAAATATTTAGTAATTGACACAAAGAATTTATACAAAGAGAATGAATATGAAAAACAAGAACAAGATGATTTAATGTATGAGAACCTTATTGGTATAAATTATTTCGTATTAATTACAGAAGAAAGTGAGATAGAAAATGGAGGACAAAATATTTGGATTCCTACTTCTAGGTTTGATGTTAGAACAGAACAGATTTTAGATTATACTTTAAATGAAAATTTTAAAATATTTGAAAATAAATTCCATAAGTTAAAAAGTATTTTAAAAGAAGTTGATGAAAAGAATCCAAAATATTCCGCTATAAAATTAGACGAACCATCTAAAGGTAGATTAATAAGTCTAATTGACAAATTAAAGGAAGAAGGTAAGATTGGAGAAGATTGGACGATTACAGCAGATCACATTACCATAAACATGGGTAAAATATATGATCCTGAATTATTAGATACTATTGTTAGAATAAAAGTTATTGGAATAGGAATTAATGATAAAGTAGCAGCGTTGAAAGTATCAATTGATAAAGATATAGATTTCTCAACACAAAGAAAAAGAACACCTCACATAACTTTAGCATATAACAAGTCATCTGGAGCAAAGCCAGTTATGAGTAATGATATAGAAAATTGGGAATATATTCAATCAATGGATTTAAATGGAATAGTAAAAGAAATATACTAATTATTTTTTCTTTTTGCTATCTCTCTCAGTAATTCTTCATCAGTAAGATTTTCCAAATCATTTACACCCATTCTACGTTTCTTAATTTCTTTTTCTTCTTCTGCTTTCTTTCTTGTTTCTTCATCCATATCAATTGCAAAATCTACATTAAGATCTAGATTCTTAAAAGATTCTTTTATTATATCTGAAACTATCTCTATTGAGAGGTAGTGCAAAGAAGTGGATGTTGCTTCTTCATTGTGCCATTGAGCTATTTTATTATAAGTTTCTCTTACCAGATGATTAATTTCAAATGATGGTTTATTATTTTTTTCCATTATGCAATTTTTTTGTAGTAAAATTAATTGTTTTTTGAATAGTGTTTTTACTTTTGTAATAATCTAGAAATATTTTTCCCTTTTCAGTTTGGTAAAATAATTCTCTTATATTAGTTGTATTTTTTGATTTATTATATCTTTTTTCATAAACTACATTGTTATTTTCGTCATACCTAAAATAGGTTATATATCTTTCCCCTACTTCCAACTTTGAATGAATAATGTATTTATCATCTTTATTTAAGTTAATTTCTTTTATAATAGTATAGAAATTAGTTTTATTTTTTTTATTGAATAAATAGGTTTTTCTAACATCTCCATTATAAAGAATTTGTTTTATAGTACCTAAACTAT
>JACCDG011175870.1_pt1 | contig 18133 bp, 16 predicted proteins | sample 7442471 | NCBI WGS metagenome assembly JACCDG01 (sample SAMN15323444, study PRJNA562643) | freshwater metagenome | isolation source: river surface water | place: USA:Blue River Watershed | collected 2017-08-17 | reverse complement strand
TTGCCGATTTGATCGCAACGCTTGCCTATGCGCGGAAAATGGATGGATGCAACGGCAAGGCGGGATCGCTGGGATATTGCCTGGGCGGCAAGCTGGCTTTCCGCATGGCGACGGATTCGGATTCGGACTGCAATGTCAGCTATTACGGCGTGGGGATCGAAAATGCGCTGGATAAGGCAGGCAATATCCAAAAGCCGCTTTTAATGCATATGGCGGAAAAAGACAAATTCGTCCCGCCGGAAGCGCAGTCGAAAATCAAAAGCGCGCTCGCGAAAAATTCTTTTGTGACGATTCACTCTTATGCCGGCCTCGACCACGCCTTTGCCCGCATCGGCGGCGATCATTACGACGCGCAAAGCGCGAGGACAGCGAATGACAGGACAGCGGAGTTTTTGAGGAAAAATCTGGTCTAGCCTAGGATAGATTTTTCGCGCTTACCGCTCGGGATAGCACGCCTTTATGGCGCGTTAATTATTCATCGATTCATAAAAATCGGCGTTGGATTTGCTGGTTTTGATTTTATCCAGCAAGAATTCCATGCCGTCGACGACGCCCATCGGCATCAAAACGCGGCGCAAGACCCACATTTTGGACAGGGTCTTTTTATCGACCAGCAATTCTTCTTTGCGCGTGCCGGATTTGGTGATGTCGATCGCGGGGAAGGTGCGTTTGTCGGAAAGCTTGCGATCAAGGATGATTTCGGAATTGCCGGTTCCCTTGAATTCTTCGAAAATAACTTCGTCCATTCTGGATCCGGTGTCGATCAAAGCGGTCGCGATAATGGTCAGCGAACCGCCTTCTTCGATGTTGCGCGCCGCGCCGAAAAACCGCTTCGGACGCTGCAACGCGTTGGCATCGACGCCGCCGGTTAAAACTTTGCCAGACGACGGCACGATGGTGTTATAGGCGCGCGCCAGGCGGGTGATGGAATCAAGAAGGATTACAACGTCGCGCTTGTGTTCGACCAGGCGCTTGGCCTTTTCGATCACCATTTCCGCGACCTGGACGTGGCGGGATGCGGGCTCGTCGAATGTCGAACTGACCACTTCGCCCTTGACCGAGCGCGCCATATCGGTGACTTCTTCGGGGCGTTCGTCTATCAAAAGCACGATCAGATAAATTTCCGGGTGGTTCGCCGTTATCGCATGGGCGATATTCTGCAGCATCATGGTTTTGCCGGTGCGCGGCGGCGCGACGATCAATCCACGCTGGCCCTTGCCCAAAGGGCAGACCATGTCGATCACGCGGGTGGTGTTGTCGAGTAGGTTTGCCGCCTTGGATTTTTCCTTTGGCTCTTTTCCGGTTTTTTCGATTTCGAGGTTAATTTTTGATTCCGGATAAAGCGCCGTCAAATTGTCGAAATTGATGCGGTGGCGGACTTTTTCCGGGTCTTCGAAATTGATCGATTTGACTTGCAGCAGAGCGAAATATCTTTCGCCGTCTTTTGGCGAGCGGATTTCGCCTTCGACCGTATCGCCGGTGCGAAGCCCGAACTTTTTCACCTGGTTCGGGGAAACGTAAATATCGTCCGGCCCTGCGAGGTAATTCGCCTCGGGTGATCTTAAAAATCCGAATCCGTCTTGCAATACTTCTAAAACCCCTGCGCCATAAATCGCGGTTCCGTTTTCTGCGTAGCGTTTCAGGCAGGCGAATACCAATTCCTGTTTGCGCAAGGAAGACGCGTTTTCAATGCCCAAGCTTTCTGCCAAGGATACGACCTCGGCCGGAGCTTTGTTTTTCAATTGCTGGAGATTCATGTGTTCGTTTTCTGTTTTAATTTTGGAAAGGCTAGGCCGATCTGCAGAGCATTTTTGAATTCACAAACGAAAAGCACCCTTGGGGGCTTTCAGCTTTAAGAAATTTTTGGATAATGCTTTGGATCTGCGCCAATGCCGGTTGGCTGGGATTACGTAAAATCTTATTGGGAAAAAATTACTAATCCGTTAATCAGGATTGAATTTAAGAAAAATCAAGCAAACTGTCAATTGCCTACCTCTTATATAATAAGATTATTATAATAAGGAAGTTGAAGTAGGATAGGGGCATTACGGGGATTACGGTAATTCCATTATTATTCCCCAAGTTGATAGAAAGTAAGATTTAAGCCAGTGAATAACGTCAATAACTATAAATAGTCATTTGTTTTCAGTTATTTAATTCAATAAAAAAAAGGATAAATCGGGGGGATAAAAAACTTATTCCTCTAATTAGATATCCAAAGCCCAAACTTTGCACAAAAGGATAATTGCCCCGCAGTTTGTCATACTAATAGGTGTAAAACCATCTTTTGTGGCGGGCCGGGGCAAAGCCTGTATAATTTGCCCGCTTATTCCAAAGTTATACAAGAATTTTCCCCAAATCGAAGAATCTGCAAAACTTAAAATTCCCATGCCGAAAAAAAACAAACCCACGCCTAAAACAAAAGTAAAAAAAAGCAAGGCGGTAAAACCAAAAGCCAAAGCACACGAAACCGCGTCGCTGCGCGAAATTCATGTACATGTGCTTTCCGATTCCACCGGCGAAACCGCGCATCGCATCGCCTCGGCCGCCTTGTCGCAATTTCCCAGCGTGAAAATGGTCGAACATAATTGGCCGTTGGTGCGCACGCCGGGGCAAATAGAAAAAATGTTGAGCGAGGCGAAACAGGGCCATATCGTGCTGGCCACTTTCGCCGACAGCGGGCTGGAAGACGCGGTCAAGAAAAAATGCCTCGGGCGCGGTATATTGTTTTTTTCCGTGCTGCAGCCATTGATAAAGGATTTGGGCGATTTCCTGGGCGTTCGCGGCGAAAGCCTGCCGGGCAGGCAGCACATGCTGGACAAGGAATATTTCGACCGCATCGAGGCGATCGACTTCGCGCTGCATCACGATGACGGGCAAAAACTGGCGCAATTGCAAGACGCCGATATAATTTTGGTCGGCGTGTCGCGCACGTCGAAAACCCCTACTTGCGTTTATCTTTCGCATCGCGGCGTGCGTGCCGCGAATGTGCCGGTCGTTCCCGGCGTGCCCTTGCCGCAGGAATTGTTTTCGATAAAAGGTCCTTTGATCGTGGGGCTGACCAACGATCCCGAAAGGCTGGCGCAAATCCGCACCAGCCGGGTGCAGTTGATGGGCGGCGGCGGCGAAACATATGCCGATGTCGAACAGATCAAAAAAGAAGTGCTAGAGGCAAAAAGAATATTCGCGCGCGAAAATTGGCCGGTGATTGATGTGACGCGCAAGTCGGTCGAAGAAACCGCAGCGGTGATCCTGCAGATCTATCAAAACTTCAAGCAAAAATCGGATGCGGGCAATGTCTGACGGTCTGGCAAATTCCGCGATTATCTTGGCTTCTTCCAGCGAAACCCGCCGCAGGATTTTGCGCGCCGCCGGGGTCGCATTTGAATGCGCCGCCGCCGATTTGGACGAGGCCGCGATGCTGCAAGAATGCGAATCGCACGGCTTTTCCGCGAACGAGGCCGCGCAAACCCTTGCCGCCGCCAAGGCAAAAAAAATCGCGGCGTTGAATCCGGACGCGCTGGTGATCGGATGCGATCAGATATTGCATTGCGCCGATTTGTGGTTTTCAAAACCCAAAGACCGCGCTAGGGCGGAAAAAGACCTGAGATTCTTGCGCGGAAAGCAGCATTTTCTGGCTAGCGCTGTCGTTGTCGTAAAACAAGATGCGGTGCTGTGGCGGCACACCGAAACCGCAGCGATGCATATGCGCGATTTTTCGGACGCGTTCTTGCGGGACTATATGGACCAAATGGGGGACGCGGTTTTGCTGTCGGTCGGCTGCTATCAGCTCGAAGGCATCGGCGCGCAGCTATTCGATAAGATCGCGGGCGATTATTTTTCGATTTTGGGATTACCGCTGGTGCCGCTTTTGGGGGCGCTGCGCAGTTTGGATGCGATAGGAAAATAGGCGATGCAAAAACACGGCATTATTATTTTGGGATTGACCGGGTCGATGGCGATGGGCAAAAGCTTTGCGGTCAAGCAGCTGCGCGCGCTGGACGTTCCGGTGTTCGAATCCGACAATGTCGTGCATCTTTTGTATCAAAAGCCGCAAGTGATCGAGTCCGTCGCCACCATCGTTCCCGAAAGCCTGATCGAGGGAAAGATCGAGCGCAGCATCGTTGCCGCCGCCATCGCCCGCGACCGCGCTATTTTACCGAAACTCAACGCGCTGCTGCATCCCATGGTGCGTGAAAAGGCGCAGGATTTCATCGACGCCGAGCGCGATTTGGGCGCCGACATGCTGGTTTTGGACATTCCTTTGTTATATGAAACCGGGCGCGATGCGATTTGCGATTATGTCGCGGTGGTCAGCGCGCCGAAAATAGTGCAATATTGGCGGCTGTTGCGGAGAGCGCGGTTCAGCCCCGCGAAATTGCTGCGGCTTTTAACCTTGCTGTCGGCGCAAATGCCGGATGGTGAAAAGCGGCAAAGGGCGGATTATATAGTGAAAACCCATTTTGGTGCGAAAAGCAGCTTGCGCCAGTGGCGGGAAATATTGGAAGATATAAGAATCAAGGGCCAGAAATGAGACAGATTATATTGGATACCGAAACCACCGGGCTTGATCCTTCTGCCGGCCACAGGCTTGTGGAAATTGGCTGCATCGAGATCATAAATTTCATCCCTACGGGCAAAGTTTTTCACCAATATATCAATCCCGAACGCGATATGCCGATCGAGGCGCAGAACGTCCACGGGCTTTCGGCCGCGTTTTTGAAAAACCACCCGGTATTCGCCGCCATCGTCGCCGATTTCCTTGATTTCATCGGCGACAGCGTTCTTGTGATCCATAACGCCGATTTCGATATGAAATTCATCAACGCCGAATTGCGCAATCACGGATTCCCCGGCATCGAGATGCAACGCGTGATCGACACGCTGAAAATGGCGCGGCAAAAATTCCCCGGCGCGCCCGCGAATTTGGACGCCTTGTGCAAAAGATTCAATGTCGATGCCAGCAAACGCGAAAAGCACGGCGCGCTTTTGGACGCGGAATTATTGTCGCAGGTATATGTCGAGTTAACCGGGGGCAAACAGGCGGGGCTGGCGCTGGTTGCGGCGTCTTCTTCCGGTGGCGGCGATGCGGCAGCGGGCGGTACGCCGCGCGCCGCAAGGCCAAAACGCGCATTCGCGCCAAGCGCCGAAGAGATATTCGCGCATGACGAGCTGTGCCAGGAAATTAAAAACCCGATTTGGCAGTCTTAAAGGATAATCCCAGATAATTGCGGCGTTACGCCTGCGCCTGTGCGCCGCGGCTTTGCTGCATTTGCGCCTGGTACAGCCCCATGAAGTCGATCGGGTGCACCAAAAGCGGCGCATAGCCGCCTTCGCGCGTCGCCTCGGCGATGATGCTGCGGGCGAAGGGGAATAAAAGGCGCGGGCATTCGACCAAAAGCACGGCTTGCAGCTGCGCCTGCGGGATGCCCTTTAGGCTGAACAGCCCGGCATAGGTCACGTCGATGGAAAAACATTCGATGTCTTTGCTTTTCGCTTCGCCCTTGATCTGCAGGGCGACTTCGAACACTTCTTCGGAAAATTTATTGGCCTTGACGTCGACCGCGATGTTCACTTGCGGCGCTTCTTGTAGCTGCATCAAGGATTTCGGGGCGTTGGGATTGACAAAGCGGAAATCTTTGACGTATTGCGCGTTTACGGCGATGGTGTTTTGTTGCTGCTGATTCTGCGTCGGCGTGTTCATGCGGTTTGATCCTTATATTTGGGTGCTTTATCTATGCGGCAAAACACACCGCCTTTCAAGCGAAAATCGCAATCGCCAAGGCGTTTAAAGTTTGTTTTTTTGTTTCCCGCAGCCTATCTATACTTTATGATGTTTCGATTGAAGGGGTGTATATAAAGTGCTGGCCATCGACATTATTTTCTTTATCGCCATTACCGCCTTTATCGCTTGGCGGCTGTATCAGGTTTTGGGCACGCGCACCGGCATGGAAAAGCGCCCCGAAGACCATCCCGTATTCGGCCAAAAGCCCGCGCCCGAGCCAAAAAAGAGGCCCGCGCAAGAAAGCCCCGACCCTGAATCAGCCCCAGAATCAACAAATGTGCAGCGCAGCCTTGCCGGCAGTTTGACGCAGATGAAAATCCTCGATCCCAATTTCAGCGAGGCGCGGTTTTTGCGCGGCGCCAGGGCCGCCTTTGAAATGATCCTCAAAGCCTATGCCTCGGGCGATACGGCTACTTTGGAAAAACTGCTCGATGCCGATGTGCTTTCCGGGTTTAAGCGCGCGATCAAATCGCGCCACGAAAAGGGCCATCAGTTGGAAACGACTTTGGTGCGCCTGCGCGATCCAGATATATTGTCGGTCGAGGTCAAGGGGGATGAAGTTTATATCACCGTCGATTTCAGATCGGAACAGATTACTTTTCTGCGCGCCGATGACGGCTCGGTGCTTGATGGCGATCCCGACCGGATTTTCGATATCGAAGATATTTGGGTTTTCCGCCGCAATATGCAAAGCAATGATCCCACCTGGTTCCTGCACAAGACCGACACCCCCGATGCGCCATAGATTTTTGCTGCTATGTCTTTTGCCGCTTTTATCCGCTTGCTCTGTCCCGGCGGACAAGCCGTCTTTGGCGCAAAGTGGGCCGCAGCTAAATCTTACCCCTTTGGATATAACGCAGCTGCCGGGATGGCAGCGCGAAGATTTTCCCACACTTTTGCAGATTTTCCGCGAAGATTGCGCCAAGACGAAATCCCGCCCGCAGCTTGCGGCTGCTTGCGCCGTGGCGCAAAAAACCGATCCGCACCGGGCGGAAGATTTCTTCAAGCGGAATTTCAAGGCGATGCGCGCGGAATATCAAGGCACAGGCGGGCAAGCCTTGTTTACCGGATATTACGAGCCGGTGCTGAAAGGCTCTTTGAAAAAATCCGGCCGCTACGCCTATCCCTTATATAAAGTGCCGGGGGTGGAGCATTTGCAAAAGACGCGCCAAGAGATCGATGCTGGCGCGCTTTCCAGCATGGGTCTTGAAATCGTCTGGCTGGACGATCCGGTGGCGCGGTTTGCGCTGCACATCCAGGGATCGGGGCGCATTGATTTGGACGATGATTCGGGCGGCGGCGTAATGCGCGTCGGATATGCCGGGCGCAACAATCATGAATATTATTCCATCGGCAAGGCGTTCGAAGAACAAGGCATCCTGCCGCGCGGCGGCATCGACATGCCGAAAATGGAAAGCTGGCTTTATGCCAATCCAGAAAAGCAAAATGAAATATTTTCCGCCAACCCGTCTTATATATTTTTCTCCGAACGAAAAGGGTCAGGCACAGACACGGGGCCGATAGGATCGATGTCGCGCCCGCTGGTTGCCGGGCGGTCGATCGCGGTCGATAAATCGCACTGGCCCTTGGGGACGATATTATGGGCGGATTTGCCGCATCCCGACGGCAAAAGCGGCAATATCCAGCGGGCGCTGTTCGCGCATGACACGGGATCGGCGATCAAGGGCGCCTTGCGCGGCGATTACTTCTGGGGCAGCGGCGAAACCGCAAAGCGCCTCGCGGGATTGATGATATCGCGCGGCGCGCTATATGCGATATTGCCAAAGGACGATCCGCTTTTGGCGCAGCTGCGCGAATAGCCATGGCCGAGGATAAAGATTTATTCCGCAAGGCGATGCAAGGGGTAAAGCCGCTTGCGCCGAAAATCCGCGCCGAAAAACCCGTGGCGGTGAAATCCGCCCCCGCCGCGATGAAGCCCGCGCAAATCCCAAGCCATGCGGCACATAAGAATCTTCCCGAATTGAAGCACGGCGATTCGGCCGGGATCGACGATTCCACCTATGCCAAATTCAAAAGCGGCGACATGCCGATCGAAGCGCGCCTCGATCTGCATGGCATGACATCGGATGCGGCGCAGCGCGCTGTTTCGGATTTCATCGCGCGCTGTTTTGTATCGCGCATGCGCTGCGTTCTGATCATCACCGGAAAAGGAAAAGGCAGCAAAGGCGGCGATGATTTATTCGGAAAATCGATTTTGCGCGACGCCTTGCCGCAATGGCTGAATACGGCGGTATTGCGCGCCAAGATTCTTGCCTTTACCCACGCCGCGCCGCGCCACGGGGGAAGCGGCGCTTTTTACGTGCTGCTGAAAAGACAGCGCTAAGGCATTGCCATAATCTGGAAATAAAAAAACCAAGAAAAAGAATTTATTTTCTTTTGCACGCCTGTTTGCAAATTTATGACAATAACTTTATTTGACATTGCAAAAAAAATAACAAAAATTATGTCCAAATAAAAACACAACATATTAGGAGAGTGCGATGAGAAATTCCCCCGTCACAAGTTTTTTATCAAAACCGATTCAAAACTTTGCGGTTGCGGCGGCGATGCTGCCCACGGCTTCGTCCCTGCGGGCGAACGACAATTCCGCCATTCCGGCTATAGCATCTTTTAATATCGCCGCGCCGTCGGTTTTGGCGGTTTCGCCCGAACAAGAAGCGGGCGCCGATCTTGACAATATTTCCGAGCTTTACATCCAGCATATAAGGCAAAAATTGGACACGCTTTTGCAGCAAGAGGCCGAAGCGAGCGAAAATCCGGAATTAAGGCAGCTGCGCGAATTGCAGGAAAGATACAACTCCGAACTGGCGCAAAGCGCGGAGAACTTGAAAAATCTCGAGCAATCGCTTAACGCGCTGATCGCTTCTTATAACCGGGATGTCGCGACCTATGATCAAAAATTTGAACGGCTGCAGCAGCTAGAGCGCGATTTTGACGCGCAGTATAGCAGGCTTGGCCAGGCCCAATCCTTGGCGCAACGCGCGGACGATGCGGCAGATCGGGTTATTGCCTTGATGAACCCCATGTCCGAGCTGAGCGCAAGAATGGACGCCATAGCGGATGACGCCAACGCCATTATCGAAGCCGCGGAAAATGGAACGGATTCGCGGCTGGTCGAAGCGCAAAGATTGATCGATCAATATAATAATTGGCTAGAGCGCGTCCAGGGCGAAATGCAAAACGAGCTGGACGAATATAACGCCAAGGTTGAAGATTTAAACGCCTGGGTGGCGGATCAAGTCGACGACCTGGAAAATCTAGAGCGTCATTATTCCGATGCGGTCGACGAGTATAACGACCAGATCGAAAATTATAATAATGTGCTTGCCAATTACCAGGCGGCTTATGCCGCCTATGAAGATTACTACGAACACTGCGAGAACGATCCCGACGATTGCGATTACGACCATTTGCAAAACTTGGTCAACAACGTCAAGGCCTGGGAATCGAATCTGAATTCACAACAAAGGGTCGTCAACCAGCGCGAGGGCGATGTAAGGCAAGCCGAGGCGGAGTATAAACAGCGGGAAGCCGCCGTTTTGCGCGAAAAAGCGCGCCAAGAACAGGCGTTACGCCGGGATGAAACAGAGCTGGACGGGTGGCTCGAAGAAAGGCAGCAAGACATAGAAGCAGAAAGCCGCAGCGTCGATGCGCGAACGGAAGAGTTGCAGCAAAGTCTTGAAGACCAGATTCAAGATCTTAAAAACCAGCACAAAGAAATCGAAAACCAAATCCGCGCGCAATATGGCCCGCAATACGAACAGCTTTTTGCGCTGGTGCGCAAATCTTTGGAAGAAGGCCCGCAAATCACTATTGCGGGAACAGACCTTATCGCCCATGAAATCGAAAATCTGGGCGGGATTGGCGAAATCGGACCGCAAATCGTAGCGGCCTTGACCGAACGGTCGGCCGCCACCATGGCGGCAAACAATATCCTATCGGCAATAAATGCGGTGCGCAACGCGCATGAAACCGAAACACGCAGCTTTGAGGCCTTGCAAAATTCTCTTGTATCGCGCCAGGGGGAGATAGAGCGCAAAGAAGCCGAATTGACGCAAGCCACAAGAGCCGCAGAGCAAAGATACGCCGAAATGGCGCGCGATCTTGAATCCCGCGAGGACGAAATTTCCCGTCAAATGGACCGCCATGACAGAGATTTGACCGAATTTCTGCGGCGCAGGGCGCAGCTTTTGCATGACGAGGAAAAATATTTCACATTTTTGGTTTCCGATACCGAAAGATCGCGGCTGGGCGATCAGATCCAGGGTGAATTCGCGGCGCTGGAAACTTTGGCCGAAACTATTTTTGAAAATCCGGATCAAAGCCTTTACAGCTTTTCCGCTTTTCCGGAATTCGCGGCCACGCGCGCGGCGCAGTTCGGCAACGGTGCGGTGGATTGGACGCTGCTGGGCGATGAGGCCGAACTTGCGAATGCCAGCGAAGACAGGGCCAATGCCATGCTGGGCGCATGGTTCAATATTCTGGTGGAACAGGGCGATTTTAACGCAGCGCTTTATGATTTGACCGAATTTGCCGGGGTCAGCCCGGAGGCCGCCTTTGACGCGCTAAAGGCGATGTGGGCCGAAGGCATCAAGGAAAACGGCGTGATAATGATCGCGCAGTCAGAAGATCAAGTCGGCTATCAATACATAACCCGCAGAGGCGGTTATTGGATCGACGAGCGCGGCAGATTCCTGCCGCTGGATCTGCCGGAAAAATTCGAATTGTTCGAATACCGGTTTGAAACGCCGTCTTCCACGCCGGCCGGGCAAGAGCTGCGGCAGCTTTATCAAAATTTGCAAAATCAATTCAAGGACAATCTTTCTTCCTTGCCGCCATACCGCCAGGGCGCGGTCGTTCTGGCCGAAGCCCTGATCCGCGAAGCTGACAAAGCGGTTCAGGATCAATCCCGGGCGCAGCTTATTTCCTATGCAAAAATGGCGGCGGAAATCGCGGCCGGTTTATCGCCCGCAGGCGATGCGGTCGATCTGTACGAAGCCATGACGGGATACAGCATTACCGGCACCGAGCTAAGCAGTGAGGATAGAATATTCGCCGCAGCGGGCCTGATCGTCGGCAACCGCACCTTATGGAAAGAGGTGTTCGGGCCGCTTGCCAGAAAACTTGGAAGAATAGCGGGGGAAAGCGAACAAGTCGCCGAAGCTATCCGGCCTTCGTTGCGCCATGTTCCGGTCGAAGAAGCGTTGCAATTGGAACGGCGCAGCGCCCATTGGGCAAGAAGCGGCGGCCAAAGAGGGGCAGAGTTCGTGCGCGAATTGCCGGAAATTCCGCCCACGCGCGCGGACTCTTTTATTGGCACGATCCACCGGGGCGAATACAGGCCCGGCGAGATATTGTTCCAAGCAAGAACGCCGGGATCGCCGCCGACAAGATGGTTTGGCCCGGTAAAGGCGCCCGATGCCGTGGACGCGGCGCAAAGATACGCGCTGCCACAGCATAACACCGCAGAGGCGGTTTACGCCTATGTGGTGCGCGAGCGCGTGTCCGGTTATGCGGGCGGCGTTGCCGGCGGCGGCGGGTTCCAATTTTGGATCCCGCCCGAAGCGATGAGCGATGCGGATTATCAAAGATGGTTCAACGATATGTTTGAAGAAGTTCCGCTGCAACAGACGATAAAGCCGAAATCGAACGGGCGCAGTACAGTTTTGCCAGGGATGATGCAAGGCGGTCGCGGAGGCAGGTAGGAGGTAAAAGCGCTAAGCCCGGACTACGCCGAGCTTGCCGCCAAGCCTTTCCAAGACGCGCAGGGGGATCAATAGGCGCGGCGGCGGATTGATGCCCCGCGCTTTAAGCTCTTGCTGCAATTCTTTGCCGCTTGTAAGCCAAAGAGAATTCGCATCCTTTTGTTCCAGCCGCGAAAACAGCTTGTCCATAAACAGCAGAACGGTTTGATCGCCGTCCTTCGTGCCGTATCTGGCGTAATGGCATAAAATTTCAATGCTTGCCGCTTTATGTCCCACGGCCTTTGCGATCAGCAATCTTGCCGCGCGGACGCGCCAGGAAGTTGGCAGGTTATGCAGCGATAAAACCGGGCTTGGCCGGTCCGCCATGAAATCATGGTTTTCTGCGGCGCGGAAAATTGTCAGCGCGGCTTTTGCCAATCCGCGTTTCAGGGAAATTTCCAAGGGGAATTCCTGCGCGGTTCCTTGGCTGTCTCGGATCGATTCGGGATAGGCGCGAACGATCCAGCGCGCGATACTTTGCTGCTTGCAAGCCAGCGCATGGCCCAGCGCGGTCATTTGATTCGTATGGTACCGCCCGGCAAGGCTTGGACTGCCCATGACTCGATGCAGCTTTTTCACGGCGGCAAGATTCCCCGCCTTGATCGCGGCCCAAAGATTTTTAAAGCTTGGCTTGATGTTGTTTTCCAGCAGCGCGTCCAAATGGGCGGACGATTGCCTGTCCAGCACCGCCTGGAACAATTGATCGGGATCGCAAATTTGCGGCTTTTCCATTTCTATTTCTATTTCCGCCTTCACGCCATTTTGCGAGGGGCGCGCGAATTTGCCAAAGCCTTGCTTTTTCTGCGGCCTTTGAAAACCGGACGCGCCCAAATGCCGCACTATCGCGCCGAAAATTTCCGCATTTGCGCTTCGCGCCGCATCGAAAATCGGGTAGTGGTATCGGGGATACGCATCGCCATCCCCTTTGGCATAAAAGGAAACAGGGGATGCTCCAGCATCCAACGCCGCTTGCACGGCGGCAAGATCATCCCGCGCGATGGCGACGAGCAATTGGAATCCCAAGGCGGCGCGGTCTGTATCTCGCGGGGCTTGGATCGGTGCGGTTTCTATTTCAGATGCGGTCATGGTCGTTTCATCTTAAAAATTGTTTTTACGGTGCTGTTTTGTAGAATCTCATGTGGATAAAGTCATGTTATAGTTTTATGACAAATCCATTTTGGCCCGCGCCTGCCGCTGTTAGGAAGACCAATGCAACAAGATCGAATCGGAATTTTATTGGCGCTTGCCGCCGGGATGGGGTTTGGAATCTCCGTGCCTTTGGGCGCCTATACCTACAGCCAGGGCGCCAATGTTTTGGGCTATTGCCTGCTGGCGCGTCTTGGCCTGGCCGCAGGGCTTGCGGCACTTTGCGCCGTTCATGGAAAAAGCTTTTGGCCTGAAAAAAAATTCTTGCCGCAGCTTGCGGCCATGACCGGAATCTTATGCATCTTTGCCTTTTTGCATTTCAGCGCCATGGAAATCATGGCGGTGCAACTTGTCACCATGATCGTTTTTCTTTACCCTTTGATTGCATCCATGCTGTCGGTTTTGGTCGACCGCAAGCCGCCCAGCCGAATTTTTATTGCCTCCGCCTTTATGGCGCTTTCCGGCCTTTATTTGGTGCTGGGGCCGGAATGGGACGGGTTGAACATATATGGCGCGGCGATGGCTTTTGCCGCCGCGTTTTTCATCGCCCTTAGCCTTTTTTTAAACGGCAAGATTTTGCAAAATCAGGACCCGGAAATTTACGGCGCGCAATTGATGCTGGGCAGCCTTGTGGTGTTTTTGATTTGGGCCGCCGCCGCGCCCGCGCATTTCCCTGTAACGCCGCAGGGCTGGATCGCGGCGCTGCTGTCGGTTTGCGCCGTCCTCCTAGGGCAAGTCACATTTTTCCGCGCGATTCAAAAGCTTGGCGCGATGCCGGTCGGAATTTATATCAAAATCGAACCGGTGGTCACCTTGTTCATCGCCGCGACTTTGCTGGGCGAAAGCATGGGCCTTGGGCAAATGATCGGCGCCGCGCTGGTGCTTGCGGCAATTATTTGGAACAGCACCGATAAAGCGGTATAATACAAGCAACTAAGGAGCATGCCATGAGCTATGACAAAAACAATATCTTCGCAAAAATCCTGCGCGGCGATATTCCGTGCAAAAAGGTTTTTGAAAATGATTACGCGCTGGCGTTCTGGGATATCAATCCGCAAGCGCCGACCCATGTGCTGGTCATTCCCAAGGGCGCGTATGTTTCTTTCGACGATTTCAGCATGCACGCCGATGCCGAACAGATCGCGGGATTCATCAAGGCGGCGGGCCATGTCGCGCGCGAGCTGGGCGTAACCCAGGACGGATTCCGCCTGATATCGAATTGCGGCGTCAATGGCGGACAGGAAGTGCCGCATTTCCATCTGCATATTCTGGCGGGCAGAAGGCTTGGAAAAATGGTGCAGGCCGCGTAGTTTTCAGGCTAAGCCTTTGATTTTTATCGGAACAAATATCTTTTAAAAAGATATGATCGTGTTTATTATGGCTCTGAATAATTTTCAGGAGACATAGAGATGACCGATTCCACAGCGCCCGCCCAGGAAGATCCAAAATTGACCGAAGCCGAAAATTATCGGCAGAAGAATTTAAAGTATTTATTTCTTGACGCAGGCTCCTCCCCCGCAAGATTTCAGCTGGCGATAGATTATTACCTTAAAAACCCGGGCGAATTCGTCGAAGGCACGGTGCGCTATGCCGGCAAAGCGCTGTGTCGCTATACGCACGGCCCTGAATTGCCTGGTGAGAAAAAAGAATGGTCCGCTATTTTCATTAGACCGGAATTCCATGAATTCTTGCATCTGGTCAGCCAGGACGAAAAGGCAAGAGCGGAATTTGATCAGGCGTGCGGCAGCAACTTCCCCGCCATTTTTATGCAGATATTCCGCGAAGCCTATCACCGCAACAAGCATGACGAAAAAGCCTTGGAAATCGTTGCAAGGCATTTTTTGCTGCGCCTTCATGAACAGACGGAGCGCGGTTTGTTTTTGCCCATAAAAAACCAAAGCGAATTCTGGGGCGGTACTTTGTTAAGCGAATTCTGGGGCGATACTTTGTGCGAGGATTTGGGCAATGTCCACCTGAATACACAAGACGGAAAAGATATAAGAATGGGCGATGCGGCGGCAGCGTATTTGCCCAAATTCATAAAATCTTATAAAAAAAGCAAAGGCGCGGAAAAGCTTAACGCCCTGAACAAAACCTGGTTTTGGACAAGGGTTTTTGCGCAGCTTTCAGGCAAAAACTGGAGCGACATAGAAGGCGCTCTGGCGCAGTCCGATAACAGGGCCTATGGCCCCAAATGGCTAAAAGTTACGGCTGCCGCCATTTTGCCCTTTGCCGCCGGAATCACGCTTGGCGTTCGGCATCATATGGTCAATATTCAGAAATTCGACGCGCAATATGCGGATGTTTTCGCATCCCCCGTTCCCATCCGGCTGATGCCGGACCCCGCCATTTATTCCGGCAGCATGGGTTTCGGCGGCCAGATAGAGGGTTTGATCTATAACAATGCGTCCAGCGAAGGCGCGGTCGATTTCCGCGAGGGCGAGCAAGTGCTGCAGGATTTAAGGGCCCATGTCAAAGCAGAAGGCGCAAGCGGCCAGCCCTTTACGATCTATCTGGTGGAATATAGGAATTTAAAAGGGCATATCCTGTCGAAAGCGCCGGAGCCGGTCGTTAAATACTATTTTTTAGGCGCAAGCATAGCCGCAATCCTATCGGCGGGGATGATAAGCGGAAAAATCGAACGCCGCAGGCGATTGTTTATGGCCATGACACGGTAAGAGAGAATTAGAACCATGATCGCGCTTGTCAGGGATATAAAAGAAATAGAAGAAGCGTCCTATCATGTCGATAAGGACGGCGTCTATGTATTCTCTCAAAAAGCGGATAATGAACCACAGTCCGAATCGCCAGAAGAAGACGGTTCAAATCCCTATGGCCGGCTGGTCGAATTCGCTTTTTTTCTGTGTCAATCCCCGGATTCCCTGCGCGCTAAGCATGCAAAGCCTTACTGCGAAGAAGATCATTACAATTTCTTCTGCTATTTAAGCCAATATCCGAAGGACGCGCAGGTATTTCTTTCTATAAGGTATAAAAAAATTCCAAACGATTCCATATTCTCGATCGAAGATGTTTTGCGGAAATCCGCCTATGCCAAAAATATCCCTGAAAATATCAAAAAATGCGGCGATGAAGAAATGCGCTCTCTGCTTGCCGGGCTTTGGCTTTGCGGGATCAAGAATATTTTAATGGGCAGCTACAAAAACCCGAACATAAAAAAACAGGCCTTTGAAAGGCTATGCCATTATTTTGAACATAGCGGGCTTAATACGGCGCTTTCCTGCCCGGGCGCGAAACAGGCCGAAGATGAAGCGCTTGATGCGGCAAGAAAATTTCTTGAAACTTGCGCAGAATCGTGCGGTATGGCCCGCGATAAATTCGGCAAAATGCTGGAAATAAACCAGGGGCTTTATTCTAAATTTCGCGGCGCACATTATGCCAAATCGATGCATATGGCGGCGCGGGTTTTAATGGGCCTTGGAGTTCAAGATCCTAAAGGCGTCAGAAAAATAATCCGCGATAACGATGATAAGGGCATTGTTTCTGATTTCATTTCCAACAGGAATTTCCGAAGGCTTGCGGTTTTCTGCCAGTCTTTGATTTTATCGGCCCTTATCGGGGCGGCCTCGTTTTTTCAGGCCTACCGAGCGGGCCAGGCAAATCGATCCGCAAAGGTCGGCCCCGATATCGCCGCAGCGGTGCAGGCCCATGCGCTCGGCAATGTCGCCAAACAAACCGCGCTAGGAGGAGCCGCCAGCGTTGTTCTATTCGGCGCCGTCAGCGCGGCACAAACCGCAAGACGCCGCCATAAAATTTTGCAAATCGCGCTGGATGCGCAAAATCAAAGATAAGGAAAAATATTTATGCAAGATATTGAAATCGAAAGTACCGATATATTCCGCATCACGGACGAGGTTGAAAAATATCTTACCGCCGAAGCGCTCTTTAAAGCCCGCGATCGCAAGACCAGGCTTTTACAAGCGCGGGCGCAAAGAATCGGCGGGCGGCTTTTTGAATTTTTAGAAAGTCCCGCCGACGATTTCACCAAGGGCAATATGGCCGAATTTTACACCGGCAAGGATTTCGGATATTTCTTGGTTGCGGTGCGGCGCAATGACGCCGCCTGCGCCGCCTTTATCAAGTCTTTGCAGGGCAAGGCGGAAAATATTCCCGCCGTTTTCCAGGAAATATTCCGGCATTGCTTTGTAACTTGTTCTATCGAGCATTTTTCGCAATCTTTTCCGGAAAGTTTCCAAGAAAGGGTGCGCCAGCTTTTGGATAACGGCGTTTTCGACGGCATTGGCAAGCGCGACAAATTTTGGAACCATGGCTTGTTCGATCAGGCGCGCATCATAGGGGATGACGGCGCGGCAGATGGCTTTATTTCCGGCCCGATATCGCGGCACGATCGGGCGTTTGATGAAACAAGAAAAAAATATAAAGCAAGGCTGGCCGGCGCGCCAGGCATTGCCAAAAAGCGCGCGCAATTTATGGCGCGCATGGCCCAGGCTAGCGGCCATTCGACAAAAGATATAAAGCACAAAATCGCCGAAATCGACCGCCGGCTGCATAAGGGGGAGATTCCCGAGCATGTCATGAGCACCGTCGCAATCGGCGTCCTGGTCGGTATTTTCTTTTGGTTTTTCAAGAATTTTTTCTCGCAGTATAGTTTTAACGCCAAGGTAGGATCGCTTATTGCCGGGGCCAGAGTCGAAATAAGGCCGGACCTGCAAATAGTTTCCGGCGAATTGCGCGCCGATCCCCTTAACGGCGTCTTTGAACTTACGGAGCAAAATTACCAAGGACACAACCAAATGCGCGACGGAGCGGAAGTTTTCACCGAGATCCAATTGCATCTTGCCAGACAGCCCATGGGAACGCCGATCGTGCTGTACGCATCGGAATTCAGGAACCTGAATGACTTTACCAAAGATATTCGTGGTGTGGACTGGCCGTGGGCTCTTGCCGCCGGTGCCGGTTCCACCGGCCTTTCGGTGGCAGGCTGCTTTCTTGGCCCGGCTATTCGGCGCAGATCATACGCCGCGATGCTGGTCAAGCAACGCTAGGCCGCCAGCATTTGCGGGCTGAGGCGGCGGAAAGACAGCGCCTCGGAAACATGATTCTTGCCGATGGTCTCGCTTTGCGCCAGATCGGCGATGGACCGCGCCACGCGCAAGATGCGGTGATAACCCCGCGCCGACAATTTCCATTGATCGACCGATTGCTTTAATAAATTTTCCGACGCCCGATCCAATACGCAGCTTTGCGTTAGAATTTCGCCGTCCATTTCGGCATTGCAGGTGAAATTCTGATTCATCGCGGCGAATCTTGCGGCTTGCATTTCCCGCGCCGCGATCACCCGCGCCCGCACCGTGGCGCTGCTTTCCCCGCTTTTCGGCGCGGTCAAATCCTTGGCGCTTAGCGCCGGAACGTCGGCGTGCAAATCGATCCGGTCGAAAATCGGCCCCGATATCTTGGA
>JACCDG012038733.1_pt1 | contig 18142 bp, 19 predicted proteins | sample 7442471 | NCBI WGS metagenome assembly JACCDG01 (sample SAMN15323444, study PRJNA562643) | freshwater metagenome | isolation source: river surface water | place: USA:Blue River Watershed | collected 2017-08-17 | reverse complement strand
TTGATAATGCTCTCCAACTCTAAAATACGACCTTCAACAAAAGATTGCTCTTCTTTGGCCTCTTGATATTCAGCGTTTTCTGATAAATCACCAAATTCTTTGGCAGTTTTTATTCTTTCTGCCACTTGCTTTCTCTTGTTTGTCACAAGCTCAGCTAATTCTAATTGGAGCTTTTCCAAGCCCTCTTGTGTTAATATTCTTCCATTCATAGATATAATTTTATTTTTAAACTTTATTCTCTTATAATGCCTGATAAATCAAATTTTGGCAATACAAGCAATTTATCTAGCAAAATACCACTCTAAAAATTGCCGTGCTACCGTCACCGCCAAACCCCTGTCGCCACCTTCCTCTACCAAAACCAAAGTGACTATTTTGGGATCTTTATATGGAGCAAAACTAGCAAACCAAGAATGTGGCGTTTTATTTGAGTTAAATTGAGCTGTGCCTGTCTTACCAGCCACCTCAACAGCCACTGATTGTAAGCTTTGAGCAGTACCAGAAACCACTGTTTCGCGTAAACCTTGTCTGATAAGCTCTAAGTTGTCTGCATCAATCAAATTCTCCAACATCAGCTGCGCCTGATAAGTTTCCATTTGCTCGCCTTTTTGGACACTCTTGATAAAATGTGGCTGATAGACTTTGCCTGTAGCAAAGTATGACATAATCATCGCTGCCTGCAAAGGCGTCCCCAGTAAATAGCCTTGGCCGATTGAAAGATTATAAGTATCGCCCAAATACCAACGCTCTCCTAAGGCTTGCTCTTTCCATTCTTTGGTAGGTAAAAAACCAGCCACCTCACCATTGATATCTATGCCAGTTGTTTTTTCCATGCCAAACAAATGTGCATAGTCTACGATTTTTTCCATACCCAAACCTTCTTGGAGCCATTGATTATTTCCTCCACCAACTGTATAAAAAAAAGTATTTACTGAATCAGCCAGGGCCCAGCGCACATCTGTTTTACCATGGCCACTTGGACGCCAATCAGGGAAAAAATTATTACCAATTTGCACACCACCTGTACTTTGGACACTAAAATTTTTATCAATCAAGTTCTCCTGCAAAGCAGCGGCTGCGACCACCGGTTTAAATACCGAACCAAAAGGATAGGTACCAGCCACCACTCTATTTAACAAAGGATTACTAGGGTCAGTCAAAATAGAGTTATACTTTTCTTGATCTAGACTAGAGGTAAAAATATTATTGTCAAAAATAGGCAAACTCATCATGGCCAAAATACCACCATCCTCCACATCCAAAACTACCGCTGCCATCTTTGGCTTATCAAAATTTTTGGCATTATTAGCCATCACTTCATACAGCTTAGCTTGCGCAGCCGCATCAATCGTCAAAGTCATATCATAACCATCGACTGGTTCATGCCAAGCAATAATGTTTTTAGCTCTATTTAAAGCATCCACCTCAATCTCTCTTACGCCATCTTGACCACGCAAAGTATCTTCATAAATCAGCTCTAAACCAGTTTTACCTAATTTATCATTATAACGATAATCTTTATTTTTATCCAAATCCTCTTCACTCACAGAGCCTAAATAACCCAAAACATGTCCAAGTCCCAAATAATCAAAATACTGTCGCCTTGGTTCATAGTTTATTTCTATTGCCTGCTCACTTTCAGCCAATAAAATCAATTTCATGGCTTGTTCATAGGGAACATTTTCATAAACCAAAACTTTATTTGACTTCTCTGCCTCGAGACGCTCGGTGATAATAGCCGGATCAATCATCAGGATGCTAGATAAATTTGTCAAAAAAGTATTTTTTTCTGTTTCGTCGGTGACTAGATTATTTTTATCTAAATACAAAAAAAAGTGAGAAATATTTTTTAATAACAAATTACCAAAACGATCATAAACTAGACCACGATTTGCCTTGACGATTTCTTGCCTAATACGATTACCTTCAGCGATATCCAAAAAATAATCACCCTGAATCACTTGTAAATAAAAACTCCTGGACCACAAAATAAACAAAAAACTGACTAAAATAAAAAAGAAAATAGTGATTTTACTATCTACAAAAAATTTACCAACTGAGGTGGAAGCTTCGGACCAAAAATCTAAATAATCACCACTGTGACGAGCTTTGGAAAAACCACGCACACGAGTGTCCTTTATTTGGCCTTCTCTAATTTTAAATGGATCGTCTCTCATTGTTAAAAATTTAACACTAAGTGCTTGAATGTTTTTTTAACCACAAATTAAAATACAAGACATAAAATACAACTACCAATAAAGTATCCAACAAAATAAAACGGAATATTGATAATATCATCGACCAAGACAAAACATACAATAAAGTATCTGATAACCAATAGATAAAATAATAAATTAAATAAAATAAAATATTAGCTATCAAGGTCAAGAAAATAATCGTACCGGTGTTTTTGGAACTAAAAATCGTCAGTTGTAGATTGCTAATCAAAAATAAAACCAAAAGGAAACTCAAAGTGTAAAAAGCAAAACCCGGTGAAAAAGCATCCAAGGTCAAGCCAAAAATAAAGGCAGCGCCATAATAAATCCAAGGATCACTACTACTATAGTATAAAAAAATCAAACTAATCAAAAATGGATTCAGCCAATGCCAAGTACCACTAAAAACAAAGGCAAAGACTGTGTAGGAGATCAAAAATAAAACTAAAACTCCTAGATATTTCATAAATTAAAAAATAATACCTACCAAAGACAAAGTGTTGTAGTCTACCAAAGGTGATACAACTGCTTGTTTAAACAAATCTTCTTCAGCAAACTTCACTTCTTCAATTCTCCCTAAAATCAAACCAGCGGGAATATTTTCACTCAAACGGGAAGAGACTACCAGATCTCCTTTTTTAACTTCTTGTTCCTGAGGAATATACTGTAGATTCATGCCCAAGCCCAAAGAGCCTTCTAAAATACCAGATATCAACTGTTCTTCCCCGACACTGACAGCTACTTTGCTCAAATTATCCGTCAAAAGCCTAGCAATCGAAGCTCCTTCTTTGACTTCGATGATTTTACCAATCATTAAACCATCATCTACCACAACTGCCTGACCAAGCTCTACGCCTAAATTTGCCCCAACATCCAAAATCAATAAGTTTTGGTTCAGCAAATCTCTGCTCAAAATATTAGCCGCTATCAATTGGTAGTTTTTTTTCTCTTTCAAAGACAATAAAGCTCGCAATTCTTTGTTTTCTGTCGCCAAAGCTTGTAGCTGAGTGTTTTGTGCTAATATTTTGTTATACTCTTCTGCTAGATCAGCTGGCGGATTTAATAAACGATTGACAGTCTGCTGTGGCGCTGGCAACTGACGAAACAGGAAACCAATATCAAAAATATGGCCAGTTTTTAAAAAAAGTAACAATAAAATTGCCACAAAAAAGATGAAAAATATTTGAAAATTTTTTCTAAACATGAAAATTAATTAAAACCAATATCTTTTGTAGATGGTAATAATATTTCGCGCAAATTATCTAAGTCATCCAAAATTTTACCAGTGCCACGCACTACCGCAGTCAAGGGATCATCAGCTACATGAACCGGCATTTTAACTTCTTGAGCAATCAATTGATCAAGGCCCTTAAGCAGGGCGCCACCACCAGTCAAAATCAAACCTCTTTCGTACAAATCAGACACGAGTTCAGGTGGTGTGCTTTCAATAGTAGTTTTAATGTTGTCAACGATGAGTTTGATCGGTTTTGCAATCGCCTCTCTAATATTTGCATCGGTAATTTTTATTTCTTTTGGCAAACCAGTCAAAAGATCACGACCACGCATCGTGGTTTCTATCGGTCTATCAAATGGCAAAACTGAGGCAATTTGAATTTTGATCTTTTCCGCTGTTCTTTCTCCCAACAAAATATTGAATTTATCTCTAGCGTATTGGATAATAGCCTCATTTAATTTGTCACCTGCTAGCTTTAAAGATTTCCAAGAAACTACTCCTCCTAATGAAATCACCGCAATCTCGGTAGTACCACCACCGATATCCACTACCATACTTGCTGTGGCCTCCAAAATGGGCAAACCAGCGCCTATAGCGGCCGCAACCGGCTCTTCTATCAATAAAACCTCAGACGCACCAGCGCCCAAGACAGCATCTTCCACCGCCTTACGCTCTACCTCAGTCACATCAAGTGGAATAGCAATCATCACTCTAGGTCTAGGGACAAAAGTCATGGACTCACGATGAACTTTTTCAATAAAATGTTTAATCATTTTTTCCGTCACTTCAAAGTCAGAAATAACACCATCAACCAAAGGTCTAATGACATTGATATGAGCTGGGGTTTTCCCCATCATGATTTTTGCATCTTCACCCACAGCTACGATTTTATCATTACGCGTATTGATAGCCACTACACTAGGCTCATTGATAACAATGCCCTGATCTTTAACATAAACCAAGGTATTGGCCGTACCCAGGTCAATACCCATGTCTTTAGAAAATTGTCGGAACAGTTTTTTAAACATTAGTTATAATAATTTTTTACTAAGTCTTGCAAATCTTGAATCTTGATAAATTGTTTTTCTCCAGTTTGTCTATCCGTGACTTCTAAGTCTTCTTTATCACTGATAATCACTTGTAAACAAATACCAATTAAATCAGCATCTTTTATCTTTTTTCCAAAAGACAAATCTCTATCATCATATAAAACTTCTATACCTTCAGCCTCTAAATCTTCATAGAGCTTATCCGCCTTAGTATCTTTTGTCAAATTTAACAAATGCACTTGGTATGGTGTAGTGTTTTTCGTCCAAATAATACCATTTTCATCATGACTTGCCTCTACCACCGTACCCATAATCCTACCTAAACCAATTCCATAACAACCCATCAAAACAAGCTGTTGTTTACCAGCTTGATCGGTAAATTTGAGCTCCATGTCTTTGGAATACTTAGTATAAAGACGAAAAATATTACCAGCCTCAACAGTTTTAGCGATTTTAAGAGTTTTTTTACAGTCAGGACATTGATCACCATCTTTCAGTTTGGTAATTTCAGAATTTTGCGCCCAAGAACAACTCTCACAAAAAATAGTCAGATCTTCACCAGCATCGGTTTTCACCATAAACTCATGTGAATTATTTTCACTCATTGCTCCACCAGAAGCTTCTACAGAGAAAGCTTGTAAACCCAAGCGAGAAAAAATTTTTAAATAGGCATCATGAGCAATTTTATAATAAGCATCCAAATCTTCTTCACTGGTATGAAAGCTGTAAAGATCTTTCATGATAAATTCTCTACCCCTCAATAAACCAGATTTAGCTCTTTTTTCATCACGAAATTTATTTTGAATTTGATATAAAGCTAAAGGTAAATCTTTATAAGAAGAAATGTTCTTTTTCACAATATCCGTAATCACTTCTTCATGAGTAGTTCCTAGTCCAACTTCTGTTCCATGATGATCTTTAAATTGGTACATAATAGGTTCAAGTTCTTGCCAACGACCAGTCTGTTCCCAAAGCTCTTTAGTTTGTAAGGCTGGTAATAAAACTTCTTGGCCACCAATTTTATTCATCTCTTCACGAATGACTTGTTCTATTTTTCTATAAGTTTTGAGGCCCAAAGGTAAATAGCTATAAACTCCTGCCATTTGTTTTTCCACAAAACCAGCTTTAGTTAATAACTCAGCATTAATGCTTTTTTCATCATTTTTGATATCTTTTCTAGTTTTACCGAATAGTTTAGATTGTCTCATATAGTTATTTTTTTTCTAAAATTATTTTTATTCTAGCGCCCTCAGCCGTCAAAACATCTCCGTCATAATCTCCGCTGTGTGCTGTCGATCCTTGATAACAAGCTCCTTTTTGATCCAAATGCAGATTGATCTCCAAAGTTCCTGAGACTTCTTTGAGATAGACATGAAAACGCGGAAAGTCACCACCACTCAAACGACGAATATAGCTTTTTCCAAATCTATCAGGATGATAGCCAGCCAAACGCATCGCAGTCAGTGGATTGAGCTTATTGCTAGTCAAATTAAATTTCATGTGAATTTTTAAAAAATATTTTTAATCGCCAGCCAAATTTGATCTCCATATTTAGCCACATCTCTCCAAGTAATCACTATAATCAAAAGCATCAAAAGCGCAAAACCACTGTTGTGAAAAATGGCTTCTATTTTTTCACTAATTTTTTTACCTCTCACTTTTTCCAGCAAGACAAAAGCCAAACGACCACCATCTAAGGCTGGAAATGGCAAAATATTTAAAACTGCCAAATTGATAGACAGAATAGCGGCAAAATTCATGATATAAATCAAACCTAATCTTGCTACTTGTCCAGTCATAATTGCTACACCAACTGGGCCAGATAAACCAGCTGATAATTTTCCAGTAGTCACCAAATCTTTCAAAAGATTGCCAAAGGCTGCTAATATTTGCCAGGTCATAGAAACTGTGGATTGCAAGCCTTGCCATAAACTATTGAAAAACCCATAAGAAATAACACCGACATCAAGCATGCCTAAGCCCAAAATAGCCTGTTCACTTCCAGGCATGACACTTGGTTGAGCTTTTATTTCGGTAAATTCATCACCTCGAGAAATTAATAAGTTTAATTCTTTATCATCATTTTCTTTGATAAAATCATAAACAAAATCTGAGTTAGTGATTTCCTGACCATCTATTTTGACTAGTCTGTCACCAACTTGCAAACCAGCGAGATTTGCCGGTGATTGATCCAAAACTTCAATAATCACCACTCCCTGATCTTTTACTTGAGACAAATCAGTGTCTGGACCCACAGCTTGTGGCATACCGATCATAAAACCCAAACTCAATAAAACAAAGGCTGTCACAAAGTTCATCAAAACACCAGCTGACAAAATCAAAGATTTTTTCCAAGTTTTTTGATTGACAAAGCTCTTAGGATTATTTGTTTCATCACCATTCTCTCCTTTGATTTTGACAAAGCCGCCCAAAGGCAAAAGATTGATTGAATACAAAATTCCTTTGCGCTTAAAAGAAAATATCCGCGGCGGAAAACCAATACCAAATTCTTCTACCTCAACTCCCAAACGGATAGCTGTCACAAAATGTCCTAGCTCATGAACAAGAACTAAGACACCTAGTAATAAAATAAAAACTATTAATGTAAACATTATATTTTAATTCGATTAAATTTTCATTATCTCCTCTTCTTTTTTAAGACCTATTTCTTTAATTTTTTCGTTATAGTCTTTGGTCATTTTATCTAAGTCTTCTAAAGCATTAAATTTTTCATCTTCAGAAATTTCTTTGTTTTTTTCGGCAAGCAAAATGACATCTTTCACTTTTTCTCTTTGACCACGCAAAGATACTTTGGTGTCTTCTAATTTTTTATTTAAAATTTTTACTAAATCTTTACGACTTTCTTCAGTTAAAGCGGGAAAATTTAAACGCACATTTTCACCATCAACCACTGGGTTTACATTGAGATCTGAAACTTGCAAAGCTTTTTCGATATTTTTTAAAATACTTTTGTCCCAAGGCTTGATGACAATACTGTGTGGTTCTGGAGAAGAAATATTTGCTAGCTGTACTAATTCAGAAAAAACACCATAAGATTCAACTTTGACATTTTCTACCAAACTAGGTGAAACTCTGCCAGTGCGCAAAGAAGAAATATCACTCTTTAAAAATTCTAGAGTTTTATCATAATGCGCTCGATTATTTTCTACAAGATTATGCATAGTTTTATTGTTTAAATTATTTTTCTATCTTAAAAAATCCTAAATATAATAGTTTTGACTCAGCGGCAAAACTCAAAGCACTAACCGCTCTAGTCGTCGGTAATTCTTTGATTATCCAACTAGCGCCACCATCCAAAGTATGATAAAGGGCATTGGCAGTACCATAATAAATATCAGCTCCATTTAGCGGATTAACCGTCAAAGCATAAATAAGCTCTTTGTTTTTGGGAGTTAAGAGCGGATATTGCTCCCAATGGTCTCCAGTAAACCTAAACATACCAATTCTATTGGCATAAATCAAGTTATCAGGGACAGATAAATCACTCTCGGCCGCTGAAGCATCTCCTACACCACTGATCTTAAAAAAAGCTTTATCTTCATCAGTTTTTTTGATAGCTGTAAATGTTTTCTCTCCCTCTTTGATAGTTTCTAATTCATAAACAATTTTGGACATCAAATCATCCCAAGTCACACCACCGTCTGCGCTACGCCAAACACCTTTAGTAGTAGTAATCGCATAGATGATATTGCTGTCACTGTGATTTTGCACAATGATTTGCTTGATACTAGCTGGTAAACGATACAAAACATCCCAAGACAAACCTTGATCCAAGCTACGCAAAAAAGCACCGTCATTGTTGCCAGCGTAAACAATATTTGGATCTTTATAGTTGATATTTAAAGCTGTGACATATTTTCGGTCTCTAGCTTCAAAATAATGATCTACCCAAGAACGAGCACAGTCCTCTGTTTTCCAAATTCTGTTATGTGCTGCCACATAAATCACACACTTATTTTCTGGATGAACTACGATATCATTGATAGTACCTTTATCTCCCAAAGTATTGTGCCAACCTTGGCCATAATTGTAGCTATAATACATGCCGTTATTTTGGGTACCCAAATATACCACTGCCTGATCTTGAGGATCAAAGGCAATTTTGGTGATATTAGCACCCACAAAAGTTTTAGATGTTGCATCAGCGGTATAAATAGACGATCTATTTGCCCATTTGTCTCCACCATCTTGGGTCAAGAAAAAACCACCAGCTGAACCTGCTTCTGGGCCACTTTTGATACTCACACAAGCTGTCAAAATAAAAGGCAAAATTATAAATAAAGCTATTTTAAAAATTTTGACACTTTTCATAGAAATTATACTTTAAAATTTAAGACTAAGTTTTCCCACAACATTTGTGGAGAAACATTATTTTTAATTTGTTTTTTTATTTTATTGATAGCTAATAAATTTTTTAAAATATCAGTATAAGAATATTGGCTAGTAAGTTTTTTGATTTCTTCTTGATACAAAACATTCAAAACTTTTCTGTCTAACTTGGCGTACAATAAATCTCGCCAAAATAATTCCAAAATATCCAAATATTCTAAGCTGGCTTTAGGTAAATCTAAATTTTGAGAGCTTAGAGCATTTTTTTTGAAAACCTCAAACCAATTTTCTAAAATCTGTAAAGCGCCAAGAGTTTCGGTAGATAAAATTTTAAGCAACCAGTCACATTTTTCTTTAAAGTTAGCCAAATTATCTTCCATAAAATTCAAGGCTCTGCCAGGTTTACCAAAAGATAAATTCAAAATAGTTTCTCTTTCTAATTCTTGCAAAGAAAAATTTTCTAGCCAACTACTCATAACTTTTTTGCTCAAGGCTTGAAATTTCAAAAGCTGACAACGAGACAAAATAGTAGCTGGTAAATAATCTATTTGATCGGCTACCAAAATAATAGTGGTATTTTTTGGTGGTTCTTCCAAAATCTTTAATAAAGCATTGGCACTAAAAAGATTTATTTTATCAGCTTGATAAATAATCGCTAACTTATGCTGACCATAAGAAGAAGCTAGTTTTAAACTAGCTAAAAACTCTTTGATACTCTCAGCGGATAATTCTTCTGTATTTTTACCAAGAAAATAAGCATCAGCATAAACACCTTGTTCCACATGATGACAAATACTACATTTTTGACAAGGTTTTTGCTCTGTATTTTGACAAAAAAGACTTTTGGCAAAATATTCGGCAATCATTTTCTTACCCAAACCTTTGGGACCATAAAACAAATAAGCATTTGGCAAAGTATTTTGCGTTAAGCTTGCTTGTAAAAAGTTTATTTGTTTATTGTGCCCATAAATAGGCCAAGAAAAATTCACTGACATTGACTAAAATATAACATTTTAGAGAAGAAAAATCAATATTAGTTATTCTAGTAAATCTTTAAAATAAAAAGGGGTCCCGTCTACCGAAGCAGACGGGACCGAGGCCAGGTTGGAGATGGGGATACACCCGAGAGAGCTTCAACGGAAGCAGTTGAGCGACAGCGGATGTCACGTCGTGGATACAAAAAACCCTCGTGAGTTTTAGCGTCCGGGCTCAACAAATCTACCGTTCTCTTTCCCTTGCAGTCAAGGCGACTCTCAACACGACTCCGTGAAGCCACAGATTCACTTGACGCGATCCAAACCTAGCCACACAAAACAGAGATGTAAGGTTGGCCTTTCACTTGCGTTACTCAACGCAACCAATCTCTATCCTGCTTTCCATGAACGATTACTAAAATATATTAACAAGAGTCTATTTATCTGTCAAATATACTTTTTCCAGTACCCCTCTCGGTCTCCCCCTAAATTAGGGGGAGATCTCCAACGGGACAGTGGGGGTATTATTTATGACTATCCAAAGCCAAATTTACCAGTCTATCAGCCTCTTTATTGAGCTCGCGTCTGACATGTCTAAAGCTAATACTTTTAAACTCTTGGGACAAATTCCAGACTTTGACAAATAACTTAGCTAAATCAGCGTCTTTTACCCGATACTCTTTGTTTAGCTGTTTGACAACTAGCTCACTATCCAAAAAACACTGCAAATCTGTGACTTTATGTTTTTTGGCTAATTCTAAGCCCATTAATAACGCATTATACTCTGCTTGATTGTTTGTACCTTGTCCTAAATAGTGAGAAAAATTTGCTAAAACTTTTTCTTCTTCGTACAAAACGCCCCCAATAGCGGCTGGCCCGGGATTACCCCTTGAGCCTCCGTCAGTAAATAATTTTGCTTTCATAATTTTATTGACTCGAGCTAGTCGAGAGTTTAATATCTCTAATAATTAATTGAATTTCTCTATTGCCGTTCCATTGATTGATACTCAAATTATAGGCAATGTCTATTCTTTGACCAAGACTGAGCTCTTGGGCTCCAAAAGAAAAAGCAATGGCTTGAAACTTTTTATTAAGTTTGACTAATTCTAGTTTCCAATGATTTTGATCTTTGCCTACTTTTTTTGCGCCTGTCACCAAAACTTCATAAGAGACAAAGAGTGGCTCCTGATTTTGCTGACCAAAAGGCTCAAATTTACTCAAAGTATCGACTAACTCCCAATTAACCTCCATTAAATCCAGCTCTAGCTCAACATTCAAAACTGCCTGTAAATTTTCATCACTCAGTTGCTTTCTAGCTTCCGTTTGTATTTTTTCTTTAAACTGAGCAAAATTTTCTAAAGTCAAAGAAAAACCACAGGCCTGAGGATGACCACCAAATCTCAACAACAAATCACTGCTACGCTGTAAGGCCTCTGTAATATGAAAACCGTCAACACTGCGACCAGAGCCAACAATAGTTTTTTCATCAATATTAGTCAACAAAAACACCGGACGATTGTATTCTTTGACTAGCTTGGAGGCAACTAGTCCTGTCAAACCAGCTGGCCAATCTTTTTTATAAAAAAACAAAACTTTTTCTGCCAAATCACCAACTTGATTTTTAGCCTCTTTAAAAACTGTTTCTGTTAACCTTTGTCTTTGAACATTGGCTTGATTAAGCTCTTGCGCCCAAGTCAAAGCCTTATCTGGGTCCTTGGTGTTTAATAAATAATAAGCCAAATTAGCATGATCCATACGGCCAGCGGCATTGATCCGGGGAGCAAAGGCAAAACTGATCATAGTAGTGTCTAATTTATTCAAATCAATACCAGCCAAAGCAATCATTTTTTGCAAACCAAGGCGTTGGTTTTTCTTTAAAACAATCAAACCATATTTGACTAAAGTTCTATTTTCTCCCACCAAAGGCACCATATCAGCTACAGTTGCAATCGCTACCAAATCTAACAGCCATTTTTCTTGCTTACTAGCTTCACTAGAATCTAATTTGCACAAAGGATGACGAAACAAACCTTGGATGAGTTTAAAAGCTACACCTGAGCCACATAAAAATTTGAATGGATAAGTCTCACCCTCAATTTGCGGATGAATAATCGCAAAAGCTTCAGGTAATTGAGCTGGAATCCCATGATGATCAGTGATGATGACATCCACAGCAAAGTTATTAGCAAGCTGTACTTCATCAAAATTACTAATACCACAATCACAAGTGATCAATACTTTGGTAGAATTTTGAGCCAATTCTTCAACAGCTTGTTTATTTAGGCCATAACCTTCTTTTTCTCTATGAGGCAAATAAACACTCACTTTAGCACCCAAACTTTCCAAAACACTAGAGAGTATCACAGATGCCGGTACACCGTCAGCGTCATAGTCACCAAAAATAGTGATTAATTCTTCTTTTTCGATTGCCTGATAAATTCTCTCACAAGCCTTATTCATATCCTTAAACAAATAAGGATCATGAATGTCCTGAGAATAGTCTGGCGACAAAAATTGGTCAATATCCGCTTGTTTTTTCAAACCACGATTAAACAATAAAGTAGCTATAGTAGCTGACAATTCTGGAAATTTATTTAAAAATTCAGGGCCTGCTTTTTTGGCTATTTTCCACTGATTATCTGGCATTTTATGTTTTTTAAAAATAAAGCTTAAAATCTCAAGCTTTATTGTAGCAAGTATTAAAAAATTTGACCACCGATATATTTTTATTTCACTTTTTTGACCTTGACCTGAATCACTGGCTTTTTGACCACCTCTCTTGGAACTTCTCTAGGCTCAACTTTCTGCACCACAAACTCCTCTTTTTCTTCTTTGGGAATTTTTTTCACTTTATGTTCTACTGAATTTTTTGAAAGTTTTAGCTCTCTCCACAAAAGCCACAAAGCAAACAACAAAATAATCAAACCACAAACTACAAACCAAAAATAAACATTTTGAAAATTAAAAAAAGACATTGCTGGAGCTTCTTGAGTCAACAACTCATACTCAATTTTTAACTCTTCTAAACGCTGATTCAGCTGATTCATATCCAGTTCTGGATTGACTATCGTGTCTACAATGTCTGAATTTTGCGCTAATAATTGTAAAAACATAAATTAAATATCCAAATAAATAAAATCGTTATTTTTGAGTCCAGCTGCATTTGCTTCATCAGTGTCTAGGTGTAAACGACTTGTAAAATTACCGACACGAACTATGACATTCTTAAATACCATTGCTCTTTCTCCTCGAGAAACAGCGCAAATACTTTGTCCATTTTTTAAATTCCATTTTTGAGCAGTTTTGGGATCAATATGTAAATGTCTTTTGGCCAGTATCAAACCTTGTTTTAATTTGATTTTAGCTTTTGGTCCGACAAGGACAGCGCCACCAGTATTTTGCAAATCACCAGAAAGCCTCAAACTTGTCGGTAGATCCAAAAATTTAAAATCTGTTGCTGATAATTCTACTTGCGTGTGTTTTCTACTTGGCCCGACTACTCGACAACTTAAAGATTTGTTTTTATAAACAACATTGACTGTTTCTTGAGCCGCAAATTCACCAAATTGTGACAAATCTTTCTTTTTGTGCAAAACATAATTTTTACCAAATAAGAGCCACAAATCTTTTTCCGACAAATGCAAATGACGAGCAGAAATTTCTACAATCACTTTTTTCATAAAAAGTTTTATAAATTATGTTTCTTCAAATCAGCTACACTTAAAATACCAATTTGCGCACCAATTTTCATAATCACACTATTGCTATTGATAATAGCTAATTTTAAAGCCTTATCAACATCATCTTTATATTTGATCAAACCAGTCACAAAAGCTGAACCAAAAGCATCGCCTGCACCAGTAGTGTTGATACCTTTTTTCTTGAAAGCTGCTTGGAAATAAACTTTGTGACCATCATAGACATAAGCACCGCGAGCACCATCTGTCACCACGGTAAATCTTTGACCATAAGCATGCAAAGATTTTAAAATAAAATTGATATTATTTTTTACCTCTCCCTTATGGACAGAGACCAAAAGCTCTAGAGCCTCATCACGATTAACATCAAAAACAGTAGTTTGAGCAATAAATCTGGCAAGTTTTTTTAAACCTAATTTTAACTGGTCGTGCCCTGGATTCCAAGCTATTTTGATATTTTTATACTGGCAGTGTTTAAACAAAGCTTCTATTCTATGGCTTGAAGTGGCGTGTAAAGAAGTCAAATAAATCCAAGGAGTTTTGATTTTTTTGACCACTTTTTCACTCAAATCCAAACATTCATTGGCTCCCCTGTAAGCAAAAATTACATGCTCATTAAAAGAGCCAACATTGATAATAGCAGAAATACCAGAATTTTTTTTCTCTACTTTTTGCACCAAGTTAGTAGCAATTTTTCTTTGTTTTAAATTTTGCACAATAGCCTCACCGGTATTATCATATCCTACAGCAACAATACTTTGGGTCTTTAAACCCAAAGAAGCAAAATTAGCTGCCGCATTTGCTCCGCCACCACCAAAAGTCAAATAAACTTCTTTACTATAAAGCTTAGCTCCATACTCAAAAGCAATTAATTTTTGTTTGAGTAAGTTATTTTTATTGTCTAACAATTCAGCCTCTTCCGTATAAAACATCATGTCTTCGGTAGCACCACCAATAGTAGTAATATCCATTTTCATAAAAGATTAAAGATAGCGATGGTAATCGGTAAATTTTGATACCATCATTTTTAATAAATAAATATAAACTGTCGACATGCCAGTGATGAAAACTACCCTCATACTAAAAGGCACATCATAACTATTGATCTCCTCTATCACTGTGATAATAGTCATGATTCCTATGACCATAATCAACAAAAATAAAAGTAATAAAATAGTAAAAACAATTTCGACTACTTCATGGATTTGCATAATGATATTATAACACAAATTTTAAAAAATAATTAAATTTAAATTTATTTTCTGTAACTGTTGATATGATAAGAAGCGACTGCCATAGCCACACCGACATTCAAAGACTCTTTTGTGCCTTTCATAGGCAGACTAATCACTTGATCAGATTTTTTTAATAAACTTTGCGACACACCCCTGACCTCATTGCCCAGTAGCAAAGCCATGGGAAAAGTCGGCATAAAATCAAGATAGTCTAAACTAGTAGCAGTTTTTTCTAAAGCAATAATTTTTATTTTATCTTTTTGTAAACGTTTAAATAAACTGGAAATATTTTTGACCGCTTCCCAAGGCACAATATTTTCTGCACCCAAGGCCACCTTAGCTATTTCTTTACGAGGTGGACAACCAGTGTAGCCAGTCAAAAATATCTTGGTGACTTGCAAAGCGTCAGCAGTTCTAAAAATAGTACCGACATTGTAAAGACTACGAATATTATGAGCAATGATAAAAAAATCATTATTGTTCATGATAAATATCTTCTTTTTTATCTTTCAAAAATCCCAGCCATTCTTCAAAAACAGCAATAAAAATTTTGAACGGCGCTTCAATTATATAGTCCATCACAAAGGCAAAGAGATTAATTTTTTTGAATTTGGTAGAAAGCCAGCGACCAGCGGAAATAATTGGCAAGGAAAAAAAGTCTATCAAAAATGACAAGATGCTAGCTTTATTTTGAATCACTTTATACTCTTTGGCAGTAGTGCGTATCCTGAGTGCAAAGAAACTAACCATGGTCAAGAAAAATAAAAATAAAGCACCACTTAATAGATTGAACTCTAATCTTTGCAACAAAGAAATAATCGCTCCAAAAACTATGATATACAAAATAGCAAACATAGAATGATAAAAAACTTTGAAGCCCCAATTTTGTCTGTATTTGGAATTTAATTTACATAAGATGGACTTTGGTGGATTGTTATAAACAACATTCTGTAAATTTGTCAAAATCTTACTAGTATTTTCTTTGCTTGGTGGCACTATGGTCAAAGCAATCAAAAACATCAAAAGTGGTGGAAAAATAATATTAATAGTAATTGGTAAATAATTTATATGTTGTAAAATATAAAGCTCATATGGCAACTCCAATACTAAAGCCAAAATCATCTTGGTAATAAAAATATAAATAATCGCTCTAATAGAACTTTGACTAATTTTGTTGCGAATCAGTTTATAACGCTTATTGATCAAAATTTTTGCTTCAGACTCAAGCTCCGCTGGATTAATCAAAAGCCTCTCAATATCTTGACCGTGTTCCAAAATCAATTCATACAAAACTTTGAAGGTCACCACTTCTTCTTTGATAGCATTGCTTAATTTGACTTGGTAAGCATGCTTGAGATGCATGTTAGTGGTACGATAAATAGCCGGAAAATTAGTAGCAATCATTTTGATTAGAGTATTGTCTGCGTGACTCCAATCTGGAAAATATAAATTAAACAAATGATAAGAAATGATAGTGTCATCTGACTTGACCAAAGATTTGTGAATAGAAATATAAAGTTGAATATTTTTTTCACGAATTTTTATCTCATCGCCAGTAAATTTGACTCGATTTTTGACCATGGAATACATCGTTTCAATCAAGCTATCTTCAATGTCTTCTGGATTCAAAAACATGTCCAGCTCACAAGCCATGACGCCGATGATCCAATCAAAATAATTTTTACGCTCTTTGCCTTGATAAAGATCATTGAGTAAAACAAACAAATCACCATAACGACGAATAATCTGCGCTACATCCAAAATCATTCTTTCTGGAATGGTGTTGTTGGGTAAATATTTTGAACGAATCAAATCCTCTATCAGGCCTTTAGCAATATGTGGTTTGAGAGTTTCCAAGATCAAACGACGACGAAGATTGCGCTCAATCGCAAAACGACGCAATAAATGAGCCTCTTTAAAATCTACACTGTTGCGTAATTTTTCGTAAACAAAAGTCACTCGCGAAGTAATATCTTCAACTTCAATTTTATTTTCCTCTTCTTTGAGACTGTCACGCTTGTGATAAATATTGCTAATCTGTTGATACAAAGCAATAATACTAGGAGAAAGTTCCATAAATTTATTTATATAAAGCTATGATTAAAATACCACAAAATAGCTTTTTTTTCAATAAAAAAACTTAGCTCAAAATAATTCAGTGTTGGCTAAGTTTTTTTGTGATAAATTTATTTTTTCTTTTTTACTACTTTCTTCACTGTTTTCACAGCTTCATCTTTTTTAGTAGTTTTTTTGACTGTTTTAGGTTTGACTTCTGGTTCAGCATCAGTAAACATAACTTCTAAATCCTTAGCTTTTGCTTTGGAACTAGTTGTTTTTGTGGCTAACAAATCCAAAATTTGATCTAATTTTTTGTTAACTGCACTCAAAGCCTCCTTTAACTGATCATTGCCTTGGCCACGATCTGAAGATCTATTGTCGCGTTGTGGTCTAGAATCATTGTTTTTGAAACAATCATTGCAATAGACTGGCTTTCCACTACTTGGACGAAATGGCACTTCACAATCATTACCACAACCATCACAAACAGCACTATGCATTTCTACTGGACCTCTGTCACGATCTCTGCCACCGCCGAAACCACGACCGCCGCCGAAACCTCTATCTCTACCACCACCAAAACCACGACTTGAGCCGCCTCTGTCACCACCTGATCTTCTGTCTCGATTAAAATTTCCCATAAATTTATTGTTTAGTCCGCTTAGTGCGGATCTTGTTTAATAAGTTAAGCCCTATAATAACACATCTTGACAAATAAAGCAAGTTTAATTCTACTGCACTATTTGATAAAGCCACCCACCTGTTTTTCCCACAATTTCCTATATAAACCGCCATTTTTAGTGGTTAATTGCTGATGTGTGCCCTGCTCGACAATTTTGCCTTGATTTAGAACAATGATTCTATCCATCTTCATAATAGTCGATAATCTATGGGCAATAACTATCACTGTCTTGTTTTTCATCAAATTTGCCAAAGCATCCTGGATCATTTCTTCAGACTCAGAATCTAAAGAAGAAGTCGCCTCGTCCAAGATCAAAATCGGCGCATTTTTTAAGATTGCCCTAGCGATCGCTACCCGCTGACGCTCACCACCAGAAAGTTTCACGCCTCTTTCCCCCACAAATGTTTGATATTTTTCGGAAAAGGCATTGATAAAATCATCAGCATAAGCAAGCTTAGCCGCTCTTTGAATGTCTTCAAAGCTAGCCCCAGGCTTACCGTAGGCAATATTTTCTTCCAGAGTCCTGTGAAACAAAATAGGATCTTGATTTACAAAAGAGATATTTTGCCACAAAGATTCTTGGCTGATTTTATTTATCTTTTGTCCATCAATCAAAATACTACCACTAGATAAGTCATAATTTCTT
>JACCDG011614024.1_pt1 | contig 18143 bp, 15 predicted proteins | sample 7442471 | NCBI WGS metagenome assembly JACCDG01 (sample SAMN15323444, study PRJNA562643) | freshwater metagenome | isolation source: river surface water | place: USA:Blue River Watershed | collected 2017-08-17 | reverse complement strand
GCACCAGCTTTAATTAACATCTTTGCTAAGTCGATGTCGCCATGTCGAGAAGCCCATATCAAAGGAGTTTCTCCATCTTTATTTACAGCACTAACATTTGCCCCAGCTTCAATTAGTATTTTTACTAAGTTGAAATCTCTTCGATTAAAAGCCACTACAAAAGGCGTGTTCCCATCCTTATCTTTTGCATTAAAATCCGCCCCTAATAGTAAGAATAATTTTGCATATTCTGGATAAGAAAACATTAAATTATCTAATGCCTTGCTAATTCCATAGTCCGCAACTCCCGAAATAGTCAAATATAACCAATTCCAATGACTAAAGCTCTCTCTGAGCATTTGTATTTTATCTGTTATTGGGAAGGAAGTTGGTAAATCATCTAAGTTCATGAGAGAATTGTACACCAGTTTTACTAATTCTGGATGCTCAATACCACTATAATGGGTTATGGCTTTTTCGACCGTATTTAGAGTATGTCGTGCAATTGCTTGCCCCATATTAAAATGAAAGGTCTTAATTTGGAGTTCTGATCTGAAATCTTTTTTATATGTAGTATATGCAGCTATAGCTGATGTCGCTAAGGTAATATAAGGTATCATATAATTAACCAAAGTTTTGGCAGCAATATAGATGAATAGAGAGGCTGTGTCTTGAAATTTATTCTGAATAGAGCTTGGGATGAATCATTAAGTATTCTTTCTCAAGATAAATTGACTTACAGCTTCTATCGATATAACATGCGGCAAAGGAAATTACGGCACTTATAGCTATACGACATGCAAGATTATATATCAAAAATAAGAAACTTCTCAATTGTAGCGCACATTGATCATGGAAAATCTACTTTAGCAGATAGATTGATTGAATATTGCGGTGGTCTCGAAAAACGCGAAATGACCTCGCAAGTACTTGATTCTATGGACATTGAAAAAGAGCGTGGCATTACGATTAAAGCGCAGACTGTAAGGCTAAAATACAAAGCGAAAGATGGGAAAGAATATACCCTAAACTTAATTGATACACCTGGACACGTTGATTTTGCATATGAAGTGAGCAGATCTTTAGCCGCGTGTGAAGGGTCAATTTTGGTTGTAGATGCAAGTCAAGGTGTAGAGGCGCAAACTCTAGCAAACGTCTACCAAGCTATTGATAATAATCATGAAATTATACCAGTACTAAATAAAATAGACTTACCTGCGGCTGATCCAGAACGTGTTAAAAAGCAGATTGAAGATGTGATTGGATTAGATACTCAGAATTCAATAGAGATTTCTGCTAAAACTGGTTTGGGAATTGAAAATGTTTTGGAAGGAATTGTGACCATGCTTCCTTCGCCTAAAGGGGAAGATTCAAAGCCACTTAAAGCTTTACTTGTTGATAGTTGGTACGATCCATATTTAGGTGTTGTAATTTTGATTAGGCTTATTGACGGTTCAATCAAAAAGGGTATGAAGATTCGCATGATGTCTTCGGGATCTTTACACAACGTTGAAAATGTTGGTATTTTTACACCGAAAAAAATTAATGTTGATCTGTTAAAAGCAGGAGAGGTGGGTTTTATCACGGCTAATATCAAGCAAGTTGCTGATTGTAATGTGGGTGATACTATTACTGAAGATAAGAACCCGTGCGATGAGGCATTAAAAGGGTTTAAGCCGTCTAAACCAGTTGTGTTTTGCGGGTTGTATCCAACTGATGCTGGAGAATTTAATCATCTTAAAGAAAGCCTAGCGAAGCTTAGGTTAAATGATGCAAGTTTTGAATTTGAACCAGAAAGCTCAAACGCCTTAGGTTTTGGTTTTAGATGCGGTTTCTTAGGATTGTTGCATTTAGAAATTATCCAAGAAAGACTAGAGCGAGAATTTAATCTTGATCTAATTACCACCGCACCGAGCGTTATTTATAAAATACACTTGAGGAGCGGTCAGGTGATGGAGCTGCATAATCCAGCGGATATGCCAGATCCGACTCAGATTGATTTCATGGAAGAGCCATGGATTAAAGCAACTATCTTAGTGCCTGATGAGTATTTGGGCTCAGTGCTAGCATTGTGTACAGAAAAACGCGGTAAGCAAGTCGATATGAATTATATCGGTAATCGCGTAATGCTTATCTATAAACTGCCTCTGAATGAAATTGTTTATGATTTTTATGATCGCTTGAAATCTTGTTCGAAAGGGTATGCAAGCTTTGATTGGAATATAGACGAATACCTTACAAGTGATCTAGCCAAGGTAATGATATTGGTTAATAACGATCCTGTGGATGCGCTAGCTATGGTGATTCATAAATCGAGGGCGGAATCAAGGGGCAGGGAGGTTTGTAATAGGCTTAAAGATTTGATTCCAAGACATATGTTTGCGATACCTATTCAGGCTGCTATTGGTGGCAAGATCATCGCGCGTGAAACTATAAGCGCAATGAGAAAAGATGTTACTGCGAAATGTTATGGTGGTGATATCTCGCGTAAGAGAAAGCTGTTAGAAAAACAGAAAAAAGGTAAGAAGAGAATGCGTCAATTCGGGTCAGTAGAAATCCCGCAATCTGCATTCATTGCCGCATTGAAAGTTGGTGATTCTGAGAAATAAGAGGAGTTGTTGCATGGATAAGAAAAACATCAAGTTCAAATCTCTGCAAGTGAGTAATTGATAATGAATACTGCAAATTTTATGTCATTCCCGCGTAGGCGGGAATCTAGATTTTAAGAAAGTCTGGATCCCCGATTTCTCGGGGATGACAAGTTTTTTCGCTTGTTGAAAGGTTATCCATGCAACAAACTTGAAATAAGTAGAAAATGAGTACAAAAAAAGCCCAACTAAATTGGGCTTTTTTAAAATATGTCAGCTAGACTTAGATTACATCGTTACCAGATGTTGGTTCAGTAGTGTTTTCACTTACTAAAGTATCTTTTTTTAAGCCTTGTAAATCCGCATCGGAGCTGCCGAATACTTGGTTGCTTACATGATGTAATGTTTCAACTAATCCTTGTATAACTATGTTCATATTAGAGAAATAAGAATGATTAGCCAAAACATCAGGTAGGGCATTAAAAGCATCTAATGTTTTATTAGCTAATATTTCCAAATTTTCATGCGCAGAGTGAGTGGCATTTTCAACGTTGATAATGTCGTCATCTTGCCATGCATCTCTGAATTTTTGAGAATTTTCAAAGGATTCATGACGAGCATCTTGCTTTTTATCTGTTTTTGCTTGATCAGCTTTAGCAGTTTTAAGATCATCATCTTGCCATGCATCTCTGAATTTTTGAGAATTTTCAAAAGATTCATGACGAGCATCTTGCTCTTTATCTTTTGCAGCTTGAGCTCCTTTAGTAGCTTGAGCAGCATCATCTTGAGCTTTATCTTTTGTAGCTTGAGCTCCTTTAGCAGCTTGATCAGCATCATCTTGCTCTTTATCTTTAGCAGCTTGAGCTCCTTTAGCAGCTTGAGCAGCATCATCTTGCTCTTTATCTTTAGCAGCTTGAGCTCCTTTAGCAGCTTGAGCAGCATCATCTTGCTCTTTATCTTTTGTAGCTTGCGCAGCTTTAGTGGTATGAAGATCAGCATCTTGCCTACTGTCTGTTTCAGCCTGAGCTTTCTCTTTTGCTATACGCGCTTCTTTAATTTTTTTAAAAGAGTCAGAAACGGTTGCGAATTTTGCATCTATTTCTTCTCTGGTCATCATTTTAAATTTTCTTGTCATTGTTTCTGTCCCCTTGTTTAGTGTTACTTAATTATTATATCTGCGTATCGCCTTGACTGTTGATTTCTTCACATAGCTCGTGAGTTCCACCAAGCGCATCTATAGTTTCGCAAAATATTGTCATAATCTTCTGTAGATCACTATCAGAATTAGCTTTAAGGTCGCTATAGTCTTTTTGAAGTTTTTCATTTTCAGCATTAAGCTTCTCAAGTTTAGCGAAAATTTTAGCCAAGATTACTTCTAATGGTTCTTTTTCTGTTTTATCTTGTGTGCCTTTTTGAGATTTTGTATACTCCTCAAAAGCTTGTTTAGCTTTTTTTTCTTGTGCCTCCTGTTGGTCTTTAGCTAAATTTTCAGCTTCTTGCCAGCCAGGAGTTGCCATTGTCTTTTTAAATACTGTTTTCATTTAATAACCTAAGTTTTGTTATTTCGACTTCTAAAAGTAATAATACAATACGTTTGTTAAAGTAATGTTAAGCTTATGTTAATGTTTTGTTAAATTTGTACTGAATGTCCAATAAGCTGAAGAGTAGTGAATAAAAGCTTAGAAATTTGACTAAATATGAATTAGTGTTTGTTAGATAACTTTTTAAATTTGTTGTGCTTAAACGAAGAATAAAAAAAAATAGAAAACCATTTCATCCTACGACTGGGGTGGTTATTGGGCTTACTGGGGGAATCGGTTCTGGCAAGTCATTCATACTTAAGTGTTTTGAAAGTTTAGGCTTCAAGATATTTGACACAGATAAAGCTGTTCACGAATTGATGAAAAAAGGAAATGAGGGGTATATAAAAATAGCAAATATTTTTCCAAGTGTAGTGGGTATAAAGGGTATAAGTAGGACTAAACTTTCAAAAATAATTTTGCAAGACAAATCGAACTTAGTTAAGCTTGAAAAAATTCTTCATCCTCTAGTTAGAAAAGCTCAGCAAAAGTTTGCTGCTGAAAATAAAAAATATTCAGTTGTTTTTGAGGTGCCTCTATTATTCGAAAACAATAGGGAAGATTATTATGATTATGTTGTTGCGTCGGTTGTAGATCAAAAAACGCAAAAAGAAAGAGTCATGAAGCGAAAAGGAATGACTGAAGGTAAATTCAATGCTATTATAGGCAAACAGGTTTCTAATCTAGTTCGCCAAAAAAGAGCGGATTTCATAATTGACACCAATTGCTCAAAAAGAGCCGTATTCACCCAAATTAAGGAATTACTGGAAAATGTCTGATTGTCGCGAGATTGTAATTGATACAGAAACCACTGGTTTAAATCACAATACTGGTGATAGGATTGTTGAAATTGGCTGTGTTGAGATCCTAAATAAGGTTAGAACGGGAAAATTTTTCCATGCATATGTCAATCCAGAAAGAGATGTGCCAGATGAGGCATTTAGAATACATGGAATTTCTACGGATTTTTTGAAAGATAAGCCATTATTCAAATCTATAACAAAGGACTTTCTAGCATTTATAGGTAATCATAATATTATCATTCATAATGCGGGTTTTGACCTTGGTTTTATCAATAAAGAACTCAGCTACACAGGTCATTCTCCAATTCAAGCTGGGAGAGTTACAGATACTCTGACACTGGCGCGCAAGCGTTTTCCTGGGGCTCCAGCTTCATTGGATGCGCTTTGTCGTAAATTCAATGTAAGTCTTGAGACTAGGGACAAACATGGTGCTTTGATTGATGCTGAACTGCTTGCCCAGGTTTATCTTTTGTTGACTGGAAATAATCAATCAACTTTAGATTTTGCTAATAACAGTACGGCTGTAGTGGATTATATTAGAAAAGATCGACCATTGCGAAATAGGGAGGTTTCACCTGAATTAGTAGAGGCGCATGTCGCATTTCTTCAAGAAAAGATCAAGAATCCAATATGGCTTACAAAGCAATCATCTAATTCTTAGATACTTTACAAACAATAGAGTGGTGCTAAGCTATTAATTGTTATGAAGAAACAAATTAATAGATCTGGTCTATCTTTGGTGGAAATCGCAATTGCGATGCTTATAATTTCTGCCGCATTTGGTAGTATAGTTGCAACATTGCCATCCTCACTTAGAGGTGATGAAATTACTCAAATTAACTCCAAGTTAGATAAAATTGAAAAAGCTATATATGCCTTCTACCATCAAAATGGTTATATTCCTTGCCCTGCTGAAGTAACTATTGCTAGAAGTGCTTCAACATACGGAGTATCAACAGATTGCAGCGCTGCTGCTCCATCTGGGGTGACTGATCTAACTCCAACATCTATGTCCATAAGATTAGGCATGGTACCGTTCAAAAGCCTTAATTTACCAGAGGATTATGTATATGATTCATGGGATATGAGAATAAATTACGGTATTGTAAAAGGTTTGGGAGTTAATTCGACTACCTTCTATAATACAAGTTTAACTGTCGCAGACCCATTTACAATTAATGATGCTAGTGGCACGAAAATCAATCAATTGGGTGCAAATACTTTTGTCGCTTATGCATTGTGGAGTGGTGGGAAGAACCGAAAAGGAACGCATGCTGATTCTGGTGTGGCAAATATTAGTTGCGGCAGCTCAGGTCTGGATTTCGAAAATTGTGATAAGGATGAAGTTTTTGTAGATTCTCCTCATAATTATAGTACATCGACTTACTATGATGACTTTTTTAGATGGCGTACAAATACTGGGGTGATATCATATTCTGGTGGTGCGTTGACAGATTGTGTGAATTTACCAGTAGGGTTTACACCAAGTTCTGTATATGGTTTGTCATTATGGTTAGATGCTAGCGATTTAACGAAAATCACAAAAGATGGCTCAAATAATGTTTCAGAATGGCGAGATAAGTCGTATTACGGATTTATATTTCAACCTGCAGGTTCAAATAAACCAGTATATTCTGCAACTGGGTTTAATGGTAAACAAGCAATTACCTTTAGCAATAAAAATGGTTTCCAACTTGTAGGTCAGGTAAACCCTTATACAATCAACAGAAGTAATTTAACTGCATTTTTTGTTGGCAGGCAAAATGCAACTTCTGGAGCCAATTACATTATAGATTACTACTCAACATCCTCAAGATTTGGGATGAACTTAAATATGACGGGTACAAATTTTTGGTATAGGCAGGATTCATCATTATATACAGGCACCACATATAGCAGTAACCTTTATGCTACGTGGTTGTTTAATGATGGAGGTTCGCCTGAGGCGTCATTATACGTCAATGGAACTTTGGTGACTTCAAATAGCTCTTTTGTAGCATTGTCTTCTTCAAGTACCTGCATGAAAATTGCGGAGTCCTGTGTTTCGGGTGGGCCGACAAACTTTTATGGAGAGATAGCAGAAATTGTTCTTTATGATCGCCCGCTAAGTACTAAAGAACGCCAGAATGTAGAGTCGTATTTAAAGTCAAAGTGGGGGTTGTAGATGGTGAGATATAACCAAGGTTTTAGTTTGATGGAATTAGCTATCACTATGGTCATATCGAGTTTTCTTTACGTAGGCTTCTTAGGTTTTTTTGTCAAGATGAGTAAAGAAGATATGGAAAATGCTACAAACCAAAAGCTTGCATTTATAGAAGAATCTTTAAGAAAATATGTTCAAGCAAATGGTGCTCTACCATGTCCAGCATCTAGAACTCTTGCTCTAACAAATGCCAGTTTGGGCACTGCTACAGATTGTACCGCGGTTTCAGCATCTGGTACTGCCGATGTGACCAATGGCGGTGTATCTGTCAGAATAGGTGCAATTCCAGTAACGGCATTAGGTATCGATAGGAGTTACATCTATGATGGTTGGAGAAATAGATTTACATATGTAGTAGTAAAAAATTTGGCGACAACTTTAACTACTTTCAAGAGCTATGCTCCGTCAGGAACTGGACCTATTGTTATTCAAGATAAAAATGCCAATCCAATTAATATATCAAGTGACGTATCATATATTTTAATTAGTCATGGTGCTAAGGGATATGGGGCTTATGATATGAATGGTGTGCAGCTTAAAGCTTGTGGATCAACGGTTGAATCTCAGAATTGTAACGATGATTATACATTCGTTGATGAACACTATTTTCCAACAGAAAATAGCAGCTATTTTGACGATGTTTTGAGATGGAAAACCAGAAACATGCTAACCAAAAGCTCTGGTCTGGCTATTGCTATACAGTAAATTTCTAAGTGTCCAGTTATAGTTGTAAAAGCTTCATATTCTATGACTGCATGGTGAGGGACGTAGTCATCCCGAATTTAGTTCGGGATCTAACTTTTTTAAGATGCTGAGCCGAAGGCCTGCGAAGCGAAACAAGTTCAGCATGACTTACAACAGTTTATCTGTGTCGTTAAACATCTTCTTGGTGAAGCTGTAAGTAAATCCCAAAAATAATACACAAAATAGTTGGTGAAAAAGCGGCAATTATAACTGGTAATTTGCTAGCTAGACCAAAAGCAAATATCATGTCCGATACAAAATATATAAAGAATCCAACCAAAACTCCTAACATCATCTGTTTGCCAGCTCGTCCTTGTCTGGGTAATGACATTGCAAAAGCTGCGCCTATTAGAACCATGGCTAGCATATATAGAGGAGAGATTAGGGTCTTATAAAAGTAGAGACGGTGTTTTACAGCGGACAAGCCTGACGTTTCTGCTATTTCTATAAATCGTGGCAGTTTCCAAAATGAGATGGTTTCTGGTGGAATCACGCTTTCTTGGATTTGTTTAAAAGACAAATTAGTGAGAATGTTCATACTTTCTTGTCGTGCTATGTTATGCTTTTCGCTAGTAATAACGGCATTTTTAACTTCCCAAAAGCCATCATGAAGTTTGGCGTTAGCAGCATCTATGCGCTTTTCAAATTTGCCGTGCTGATCGATCATGTAGAAAGTTATATCAAAAATCTCTTGGTCTTCTTGAGCAACTCGAAGTGCATGCAGGATGCTTTGTTGATCATTTATATCAATCTGCTTTACCCATAAACCAGTTGGCGATAGTGCTAGTAGGCTAGCTTGTCCTTTCAAATATAAAGCTTCAATTTTTTCGTATTTGGTAAGTAGATAAACAGTGACTGGGTTGATAATGGCTATATTAACTAATCCAAATAATAAAATGGCAACAAGGGATGGTGTTAAAAATTGTATCGATGATAGTCCAATAGCTCTGGCGATGATAAGCTCATTGTTCTTTGTCATTTTTGCATACATGACGCATGAAGCTATTAATACTGTAAATGGAATTATTCTTTGTACATGGCTAAGGTTTTTTAACATTGCCATTTGAAAAATTATTGTAAAAGTAGCGGGTTTGGCGTGAAGAATCCGGATTAGTTCAATTACGTCAAATAGAAATACTATTGATGAAACTACAAGCAGTATTGTGAAGAAGTAGTAAAAAAACTGTCGACCTAGATATAAACTAAAAGTGTATGGCATATGTGGTGAATGCTTCGTATAGGGCTTACGGAACAAGATTATAACATGATTAGCCTATACACAAGAAACTTTGAAAACTTCTTGAAATTGCTGGATCAAAATCTTATCAAATTCTTTCATTTCAATATTTATGCCAAGTGCATGAAGCGAAGTCACTCCTTTATCTTCAATCCCGCAGGGAATTATGCCTTTAAAATCATCCAAGTTTGTAGAGACATTGATCGCAACACCATGAAAGCTAACCCATTTCTGCACGCGAATGCCTAATGCGGCAATTTTTTCTTCCCTACCATTATGATTTACCCAAACCCCAATATGCTCTTTAGTTGTATGAGCCTTAATACCTACTTTATCTAAGCTCGATATTACCCAATCTTCAATTTGTCTTACAAATAATTTTAGGTCTGGTTCGTTGTTATGAAGTTTTTTTAGATCTAGCATTAAATAAGCTACACGCTGACCTGGTCCATGATAAGTAAATTTGCCTCCTCTGCCAGTTTGATGCACAGGAAATTTATTTTTATCTAATAGCTCATTTTCGTTGGCGCTTGTGCCAGCTGTGTAAACAGATTGATGTTGAAGTAGCCATAGTAATTGGTTCTCTTCACCAGATAAAATTTTTTGAACTCTGTTTTGCATAAACGTGAGTGCATCTTGGTATAGAATAGGCAAGTCACTTACAATTAATTCCACTGGTTTGGTCATTAATTACACAAACTAAAAATGTATTACTCTTCCAAATGCATCCAAGACTGACTCATGCATCATCTCTGATAATGTTGGGTGAGGGAATATTGTGTGCATTAAATCAGCTTCAGTACATTCCATGGTTTTACCAATGACAAACCCTTGAATTAGTTCAGTCACTTCTGCGCCAATCATGTGTGCGCCTAGTAGTTCTCCTGTTTTTTCATCAAATATAGTTTTGATCATTCCTTCGGTTTCGCCTAAAGCAATAGCTTTACCGTTAGCCATGAACGGGAAGCGGCCAACTTTTATTTTCAGGCCTTTTTCTTTAGCCTTCGCCTCAGTTAGACCAACGCTTGCAATTTGTGGGTAGCAATATGTACATCCTGGGATATTCTCACGTTTCATTGGATGAGCATTTTTACCAGCAATCTTCTCCACGCAAATGATTCCTTCGTGGCTCGCCTTATGTGCAAGCCAAGGTGGTGATGTTACATCGCCAATTGCATAAACGCCAACTTCATCTGTTGCACAATATTCATTGGTTTTAATGAAGCCTTTTTCTAATTTAACTTTAGTTTTTTCTAAGCCAAGATTTTCAACATTTGCTACAACACCTACTGCTGAAATAACTTTTTCAACTACAAGAACAGATTCCTTGCCGTCTTTGCCTTTAACTTTAACCGATACTTTATTTCCAGATGTTTTAGCCTCTAACACTTCTGTGCCAGTTAGAATTTTAATGCCGCGCTTTTCAAATGATTTATGTGCGATTGCTGCAATCTCTTCGTCTTCTGCACTCAGTATTCTTGGCATGATTTCAACAACTGTAACTTCAGATCCAAGCATGTTATAGAAGCTTGCAAATTCAATACCTATTGCACCACTACCAACAACTATGAGTGATTTTGGAAGCTCTTTTGGCGTCATTGCTTCACGATAAGTCCAAATATTTTTACCATCTGGCTTTAGTGTTGGAAGTTCGCGAGCTCTAGCGCCAGTTGCAATAATAATGTGCTTTGCTTTGTATTCTTCTTTATCAACTGCAAGCTTGCCGTTACCTAATAATTTAGCTGTGCCATTGATAACAGTAATTTTATTTTTCTTCATCAAATGGCCAATACCACCTGAAAGCTTTTTAGAAACGCCTCTTGAGCGCTCAATGATAGATTGGAAATCAAAACTAACTTTTTCGCACTTAATTCCATAATCAGATGAATGCTGCATGGTGTGATAAACCTCTGCAGAACGCAGCAATGCTTTTGTAGGAATACAACCCCAGTTCAAGCAAATACCACCAAGGTTTTCTCTTTCAACTACCGCAGCTTTTAGACCTAGTTGTGAAGCGCGAATCGCTGCTACATATCCACCTGGACCAGCTCCTATTACTATTACGTCAAATTCTTTCATCACTTCCTCTAATTACTTAGTCGTCATCGCGAGCGAAGCGTGGCGATCCAATTCCAACCATGTCATGCTGAACTTGTTTCAGCATCTAGATCCCGAAACAAGCTCGGGATGACATAGCTTATCAGATTGCTTCGTTGCACTCGCAATGACCATAAAAAACCTTCTTAAACCAGCATCATAGCAGGTTGCTCAATGAAATTCTTAAATGCCTGAATTAACTCTGCACCTAATGCTCCATCAATAACTCTATGATCACAAGAAATAGTCACAGTCATAACCGTTGCAATTTCTAATTTGCCATTACGCACAACTGGTTTTTCTTCACCAACGCCAACTGCTAAAATACATGCTTGAGGTGGATTGATGATCGCATTGAATTGTTTAATTCCATACATGCCCAAATTTGAGATGCTGAACCCTCCACCTTGGAATTCTTCAGGCTTTAAAGAGTTTGATTTGGCACGCGCAGCTAGATCTTTCATTTCTGCTGATATTTGCGCCAGAGATTTTTGATCTGCATTTTTGATAATTGGTGTAATTAAGCCATCTTCAATTGCTACAGCTACAGAAATATCTACGTTGTTGTAAATCATAATTCCTTCGTCGCTCCAAGAAGCATTTGCTTTTGGAAGCGCTCTTAATGCTTGAGCTGATGCTTTAATTATAAAATCATTCACCGAAATTTTATAAGCCGCCTTGTCACCATTTTTTGGAGCTTTTGCATTGATTTGCTCACGAACTTTTAAAAGTTCATCTAATTGACAGTCAACAGTTAAATAGAAATGCGGAACTGTTTGCTTTGATTCTACCAAGCGTTTGGCAATAACTTTACGCATGTTGCTGTTTGGAACTAAGCGGTATTGTTCGGAAGATCTGCCAGTTTGGAAATTTGTATTGGCGAATGATGATGACTTTTGTGAAAGCACATCATCCTTTACAATCCTGCCATGTGGGCCTGAGCCTTTTATAGAAGAAAGGTCGATTCCTTGCTGTTCTGCAATTCTTTTAGCTAGCGGGCTTGCAAATACTCTGCTTGAAGATTGCGTAATAGCCGCTGGCGCATTCACTGCTTTAGGCTGTTCAACTTTAGTAACAACTTCTTGTTTTGCTGGAGCTGCGATTGCTGCAACACCTTGATGTTTTTTTAATACTTCATCAACTGCGGATTTAGCTTCATTAGCTTCTAAAAGCACAGCTATTAATTGATTGACTTTTACGCCTTCGGTTTTGGCTTGAACCACTATTTTTCCAAGCGTTCCAGCATCTACAGCTTCAACTTCCATTGTAGCTTTATCAGTTTCAATTTCCGCTAATACATCACCAGGCTTTACCTTGTCTCCTTCTTTTTTTAGCCACTTAGCCAGATTTCCCTCGGTCATTGTAGGGGATAATGCGGGCATTAAAATTTCAATCGCCATCTAAAAACTCAAAATAACATTCTATATTTTTTATACCTATATCTGGCTAATTTAGCAACTTAAAACAGATTCTGGTGATGTAGATAGAGAAGAAAGTGGGAATCCAGTTTTAGAAAGTCTAGATCCCCGATTTCTCGGGGATGACAAAGAACGACTACAGCTCACTATGAACTGAGGTTTCTAAAGAAGCTAAAATCTTGCCAGGTATTTCTGTTTTGAATTGCTCGATTTCTGCATCAAATGATGAAGTTATATGGAACTGCTTGGCGCATACTGTAAAACTACTCTCAAGATATGCCTGCCACTCTGCAGCTGTGCTTTTATCGGAAACTTTTAATGATTCGCCAGAGCCATAGTCTACTGATACAGAGTACGTATCATATTTTGGCTGATTAATTCCAATTATTCCTTCGTCTAATTGTTTTTCACCGCCGTTGATGCTATAGGTGTTTTTATAAGAAATTGCATCGATAATACAGCTGGCTTTTGCGAAAGAATATAACGTGGGTGAGGACGCAGCTAGATTTGGCAATAAGTTAGCAAAGAATGATTCGTCAGCGTCTTCAGGGATAAGACCTGCAAATTTCCCGCCTATAAAACCACTAATCTGGTTATATTTTTGTATATCAAGAACTGTAGCAAAGTTTGCATTTGGAAAATTTGCTTTAAATTCTTGTTCTATTTGCGGTAGGGCATTTTGTAAATTTGTCATAAGTGACCTCAATTATTGGTTGCGGTTGCATAGCTATCATTTTTCAATTTGCAGAGCAAGTTAATATATAACTTTTCTTTTAAGTTGCTATCTTATCGGCTATATATTTATCAAGACTGTAAAAAGAGAAAAAATGAAATTATACCTAGTAGATGGTTATGGGTTTGTGTTTAGAGCGTTTCACTCAATGCCGCCACTTTCGCGTGCAGACGGGTTGCCAATAGGTGCAGTCTATGGCTTTACAAATATGCTGTTTAAGTTTTTGGCAAATCATGAAGCTGATATGTTGGCGGTTGTGTTAGACGCAGGGCAAAAAACTTTCCGCCATGATATTTTTCCTGACTATAAATCTAATCGCCCAGAGCCGCCGCAAGAGTTAATTCTACAATTCCCAATAATCCGCGACGTCGTTGAAGCATTCAATGTAAAGGTTTTGGAAAAACCTGGGTTTGAGGCTGATGATTTGATTGCTACATATGCCAAGCTCGCAAAAAGCCAAGGAATCGAAGTTAAGATAGTTTCTTCGGATAAAGATTTGATGCAGCTTATCGAAGAAGGCATATCAATGTATGATGCTATGAAAGATAAAAATATTGCCGATGCTGAAGTGGTTGCGAAGTTTGGTGTAAAGCCAAATCAGGTGTTGGACATACTCTCGTTAATTGGCGATAGCTCGGATCATATTCCAGGTGTGAAGGGGATAGGTATAAAAACTGCAGCCGAGCTTATTAATGAGTTTGGTTCGCTCGATGGTATATATCAAAATCTTGATAAAATAAAACAAGAGCGCCGTAGGCAAATGCTTATTGAAGGCAAAGAAAAAGCATATCTATCAAAGAAATTGATATCGCTGGATGAGAAAGTAGATTTAGACGTAGCGCTTGATGATTTAAAAGTAAAAGAACTAGATAAAACAAAATTAGCTGACTTCTTAGCGCAACAGGGTTTTAAAAATCTGTTAGCAAAAATTGGCGCGCACAATACGCATGTTGAGAAAAAAGAAAATACATTGGTTTCTCGTGAGCTTAAGAGCTTGGATGAAATAAAGAATCTTATCACAAACATGGAAAATACTGGTGAGTTAGGTTTTTTTTGTGATGAGGAAAAATTAGAATTATCCTTTGGTGATAATAATTATTATGTAAAATTATCCCCAGAGAGAGTACAAGAAACATTGTTTGATATGCCTAGCGAAGATGAATGTTCTCTAAGTAACGTTTTGCAAGTTTTATCTGGAATTTTGTCGGACGAATCAATTCGCAAAGTAACGATCAATGCCAAAGATTTATTAAAAAAATCTACTCTTAAAGCATATGATGACATAGCAATAATGTCTTATGCTCTAGATACAGGAAAGCATAAATATACATTAAGCGAGCTCACCAAAATATATCTAGGTGAGGAGGCCGTGCCAAGCGCTTACGGCATTAGGCAGATTTATAAAATTATTTATAATCAGTTAGTGCAAAATAAGCTTCTCAGTCTATATGAAAATCTTGAGAAGAAGATGATAGGTTGCCTAGCTCAGATTGAAGCTAAGGGTGTGAAAATAGATTTAGAATATTTGCGCAATTTGGCTAAAGAATTCTATGGGAAAGTTGCAGATATTGCTGCCAGAATTTATAAGATAGCTGGAAGAGAATTCAATATAGGTTCGCCAAAACAGTTGGGCGAAATTTTATTCCAAGATTTGGGAATTAAACTAGAACAAAAATCTAAAACAGGAAAACTTTCAACTGGTGCTGAAGTCCTAGAGCTTCTAGAAGAGCAAGGCCATGAGATCGCAGGTTTAATTATTGAGTGGCGACAATACTCAAAATTACTTAGTACTTATATTGAAGCGCTCCCAAAATGCGTAAATCCAAAAACGGGTAGGGTACATACTAATTTTGTGATGACTGCAACTACTACTGGTAGGCTTTCTTCAATAGATCCTAATTTGCAAAATATTCCAATTCGTACCGATGAAGGGCACAGAATTCGTGAGGCATTTATTGCTGAACCCGGGAATCTTCTAATCTCTGCTGATTATTCACAGATAGAGCTGCGTCTACTCGCCCACACTGCAAACATGAAGCAACTGCAGGATGCATTCATTCATGGCGATGATATTCACGCAATTACTGCTAGCCAAATGTTTGGCGTGCCAGTTGATAAAGTTGACTCAAACCTACGTAGGCAAGCCAAGACTATTAACTTTGGTATTATTTACGGTATCAGCGCTTTTGGATTGTCAAAGAGGCTGGGTATATCGCGAGGTGATGCTAAGAATTATATCGATGCATATTTTAAGCAATATCCTGGTATCAAAGAATTCATGGATTCAGCAATTCATTACGCTCGTAATCATGGCTATATAAAGACTTTGTTTGGCCGCAGGTGTTATGTAAATGGCATTAATGATAAAAACTTTGCCATTCGTGGTAACGCTGAGCGTGCGGCTATTAATGCGCCATTACAGGGGACGGCAGCGGATATTATTAAGAAGGCGATGGTTAGCCTACCAGATGATGTGAAGCAGTATATGACACTACAGATTCACGATGAATTGTTATTCGAAGTTCCAGAAGCCAAGGTTGAGGAAGTTTCTAAGAAGATTAAGTATGTCATGGAGAATGTGCTAAAATTAAACGTTCCTCTAAGTGTAGATGTAAGTTCTGGCAAAAACTGGGCAAAAGCGCATTAAATTTAATAAAACTTTAACAAAGTGCTTTTGAATTTATGGTATAATTTTGCTTTGTACTCATAAATTAGGTGTATGTCAGCTCAATTAGAAAATAATCAAAGTACTTGGTCAAAATTACCATCTCTGTTTCTCGGGGCTTTTCAAAAAGCGATATGTTTTGATGCGCTTATGAATGTAGGCTTTGGTGGACGTAAGGCAATTGCGGAACAACCTTTTAAAATTTTATTGGCGACGTCAATCTATATGGTGAGGGATGTTGCGCGTGAATTACTCCCTGCCGATTATAAATGGGCTGCAATAGGAGTTGGGTTTGGCGCAGGTGGTGTAAAAGATTATTTGGGTAAAGGAGAGCTATCTACCACAGCTTTGAATAACGCTGCATATGAGGCAAGTAAGTTTCTTTTTAACGGAACCCAATTTGATGATTGGTTCGCTGGTCCCATAATTGAAAGCTTAGAGTCTATTTATTCAATCGAAAAAAAGACATTGGATGCGGTGATCAAAATCACATTTGCTAATGCTGGTGCTGTTACATTAGGAAACAATATATATGTCGCTTGTGAAGGATATAAGAAAGATATCAGCAGTTATTTAGAATCTTATAAAGCTGGGGAAAATACCTGTAATCCGCTTGATGAATACTACCTTGTCGATTCGTCAACTCAATGTAGTGCAATACTATAAATTTGAAAACTGGCAGGAGCGATAGGACTCGAACCCACAACCCCCGGTTTTGGAGACCGGTGCTCTACCATTGAGCTACACTCCTGCGTTTCAGAAGAACTTATATACTAAAATTACCAAGTGTTAAAGTATAATTGTACAAGCAAACGTTATTTGAGTACTATTGTTTATTCTGAGCATAGTAGTTACAAAGGTCATTAATTAAGCATCTATCACACTCTGGTTTGCGTGCTTTGCAAACATAACGACCATGCAGCACTAGCCAGTGGTGAGCTTTGTCCTTCCACTTCATAGGAATAGTTTTTTCAAGAGCTAGTTCAGTTTTAAGTGGATTTTTTTCGTTGCATAAGCCAATGCGGTTGCTGACTCGAAAGACATGTGTGTCAACGGCAATTACCGGATGATTCCAGATTGAGTGCAGCATAACTTTTGCAGATTTTCTACCGACTCCAGGTAGTTTTTGTAACTCTTCAAAATTGGCTGGGACTTCGCCGTTATATTTATCAATTAACATTTGGCTAAGTGCTATAATGTTTTTTCCTTTTGCGTTATATAAACCGATGGTCTTGATGTAAGATTTTAATTTATCTAGCCCAAGTTCAACCATTTTCTGAGGAGTGTCTGCAACTTCAAATAGAGCAGGGGTTGCTTTGTTTACCCCCTTGTCTGTAGATTGCGCTGATAATACTACTGCAATTAACAGAGTGTAAGGAGAAGTGTAGTCAAGTTCGATGCGCGGATTCGGTTTATTTTCTGTAAACCGTCTGAAGATTTCATTCAATTGATTCTTATTCATATTAAAGTACACCAAAGTGAATGGTAGGGGGTGAGAGACTTGAACTCACGACCAATCCGTTATGAGCGGAGTGCTCTAACCAACTGAGCTAACCCCCCGTGTAGGAGTGGTATTTTTATATCAAAATATAATACACCTGTCTAGGGTATTTATTAATTATAAGAAATAAACAAGTGTCATTGATATTTAATCGCAAGTATTGTAAATGTTAAGATATATCTATTTTGATTTTTGAGACAAATGTTGCAGGATAAAGACAGAATTTTTACGAATTTATATGGCGATCAAAGTGCCGAATTAAGTGCTGCAAAAGCACGTGGTGATTGGGATAAAACAAAAGATTTTTTAAAGCTTGAGCAAGATCAAGTAATTCAAATAGTAAAAGATTCTGGGCTTAGAGGTCGTGGTGGTGCAGGGTTTTCTGCAGGTATGAAATGGTCGTTTATGCCTAAAACTCCTCCAAATGGTTTGCCATCTTATTTAGTTGTAAATGCCGATGAAAGTGAGCCTGGCACTTGTAAGGATCGTGATATACTTCGCTTTGAACCACATAAACTTATTGAAGGTTGTTTGATCGCTGGCTATGCAATGCGTGCAAAAGCTGCATATATTTATATTCGTGGTGAGTATTATC
>JACCDG011597720.1_pt1 | contig 18146 bp, 17 predicted proteins | sample 7442471 | NCBI WGS metagenome assembly JACCDG01 (sample SAMN15323444, study PRJNA562643) | freshwater metagenome | isolation source: river surface water | place: USA:Blue River Watershed | collected 2017-08-17 | reverse complement strand
TTGACACGTGGCCACTCGCAACTGCCGTTGCTATCGGCGTGGTATCGAAGTACATCATCGCTTACAAAAAGCAGCACTTCTTAAACCCGGCCGCGTTTGGAGCTGCAGCACTTAGTCTTGCGGGTGTTTATACGTTTAGTTGGTGGATTGCGAATCCAGTGATGTTTGTCCCGCTCCTTGTGTGTGGTGTTTTGGTTGTGATGAAAGTGCGCAAGTGGATTCCTGTGCTCGGTCTTATCAGTGTTGGATTTACTATCTACCTTGCAGAGTCAGCAGCATATGGTACCGCGACTACAGACGCACTTCGAACATTCTTCCTTTCATGGCCAACCCTCTTCCTGGCATTTTATATGCTTACCGAGCCGTTCACGATGCCAGCAGAGAAGGGACCACAATTTTTGTATGGCGGTTTGGTAGGGTTTCTTTCAAACACAACGATGTTTATGTCAGTGGTTTCGTTTTCTCCCGAGTTAGCATTGGTGGTGGCTAATATTGTTACGGTGCCATCAAGACTGAAACAGAAGTTGTTCTTGAAGCTTGAAGAAAAACGTCTTGTGGCAAAAGACACGTATGAATTTGTCTTTAAAAAACCGTCCGGATTTTCGTTTAAACCTGGCCAGTACTTAGAATGGATGTTACCCCACAGCAATCCTGACAGCAAAGGTATACGAAGATATTTCACTATCGCCTCATCACCAACTGAAAACAAAGTGCGAGTTGCTATGAAAATAATTGAACCTGCCAGCAGCTACAAACAGGTGATAAAGACGCTCGATATTGAGCATCCACTTATCGCGAGTCAGTTGGCAGGGGATTTTCTCTTACCAAAAGCAGTGGAAGAAAAAATGGGGTTTATTGCTGGGGGTATTGGTGTGACTCCGTTTCGAAGTCATATAAAGTGGATGCTTGATAGTGGAAAATTACACAATACTGCACTGTATTACTGTGTAAATACAAAGAATGAAATTGCGTATAGCGAATTATGGCAGGAAGCTACGGAGAAGTTTGCCCTTACCTTCGTACCAGTCATTGCAAAAGAAGAGGCGGCCGCTCCGTATGAACAGGGGTATGTAACAGCTGAAATGCTTAAGCGACGTACGCCAGATTATCTCGAGCGACAGTGGTACATTTCTGGTCCGCCAGCAATGGTTAATGCGTACAAGAAACTATTGCATGAGATTGGTGTGAAAAGAGGAAGAATAAAAACTGATTTTTTCCCGGGAGCATAAAAATTTGTCACAGAAGTGTACCCATATACTTACCAAGCAATTTCTGGCTGAGACGTTTCTTTTAGGTAGATATTTGTCTTACTAAAATGTCTACATCCCATAAAACCCGAATGCGCTGAGAAGGGAGATGGGTGGGGTGCTTCGAGTACTAAATGTTTGGTGGTGTCTATGAGGGCCTTTTTGGCTCGGGCATAATTACCCCACAGTAAAAAGACCACATGTTGTTTTTCTTCAGAAACTTTTTTGATGATTGCGTCAGTGAATTGCTCCCAGCCAAGTCCCTGGTGTGAACCGGGTTTACCTTCTTCCACAGTTAAGGTGGCATTGAGTAGAAGTACACCCTGTTTTGCCCAGCGTTCTAGATTTCCGTTCTCTGGAATTTCTGTTCCTAGGTCACTCGCAATTTCTTTATAAATATTTTTGAGCGACGGGGGAATTTTCACACCATTTTGTACAGAGAACGAGAGTCCATGCGCTTGACCTTTACCATGATAGGGGTCTTGTCCAAGTATTACCACTTTGACAGTTTCAAACGGACACAACTCAAGAGCGTTGAAAACTAACGCAGGAGGAGGGAAGACGGTTTGTGTAAGATATCGGTTTCTCACCGAATCAGTGAGCCTCTTGAAATATTCTTTTTCGAACTCATCTACCAAGTATTTTTTCCAAGATTTTTCTATTCGAACATCCATGATACTTACTTTAGTGAAATGATGAATAGTATTTCGTTTGTAGCTGTAAAATAAGCTCCGTTTCCCGCCACTTGGCCTGTACTCAGGTTTCCGTCATCCAATACTGTATCAATATCTTCCATGATTGAAAGCGGAACGGGACCACTATTATCATTTGCATCTGTTTGGGGAGCGTCATCATTCCACATGATGTACGCATCTGCCCGTCCATCGCTGTCTAAATCAAGACCGCTGCCGATACTAAGATGACCACCCCACGGATGTTGAAAGGTCAATAAGTCTTTTCCTAAGTAGGGTCCGGCCCATCCCTGAACTCCTGGGTTTGTTCGAAGGGGATCTACGGTGCAATTCTCAAAACAAGCAGGAGGAAGTTGTCCGGTGTCAGCATGATATCCAGCAATTGCTTTTTCAAGTTCACGTGCTTGAGCCGCGGTGGTTTTAACCGCGGCACTTTCTCTCGCACTATTTAGGCTGGCCAACACGACGGTAGCCAAGATACCTATGATTGCTATTACGACAAGAAGTTCAATCAACGTGAAGCCACGACTTTTCATACTGTTACATTGTAGCGTACTACTTCTGACACTTTGGGCAGTAGTGGGTGCCTCGACCGGCTGTTTTTGTTTTAATAATAATGGCGCCACAGCGAGAGCAGGGAGTTTTTTGTTTACCAAAGACTTGAAGATGGGTGGTAAAGTTCCCTTTATTTCCGTCAGTATCTTCAAAGTGCTGAAAGGTGGTCCCGCCAACCGCTATCGATTCATTCATTACATCACCTGCGTGCTTGGCGATGTCCAACGCTTCTCTCTTTGTCAGCGTGTTGGCGTGGCGTATTGGTTTTACCTTGGCGCGCCAGAGCGCCTCATCGACATAAATATTTCCAAGCCCAGCCACAAATGATTGATTGAGCAAAGCTGCTTTCACAGACGTTCTTTTGGTGCGAAGTTGCTTTTGAAATGATTCTGTATCAAATTCTTTATGAATAGGCTCAGGACCATACTTTGAACGAGCTTCAGCCACTTCTTTTGCGTTCGCAAGTTTGGTGTACCCAAAAAGCCGCATGTCGTTGAAGTAGAGAGTAGTATCGTCAGAAAAGTGGAACGCAACTCGGGTGTGCTTGGTAGGGAGTTTGGTATCGGCGGCGGTCATGGAATGACCGCCGCCGACCACCTGACCTTTCTTATCGATAAAGAAAAATTGCCCCGTCATCTTGAGATGCGCCAGCAAGAAAAGGTCGGCCGTTTCTTTGAAGGAAAAAATCAGCAACTTTCCGACCCGGTCAATATCGATAATGGTTTTTCCTTTAAGTTTTTTGGAGATAGTTACATCATGTGCGACGGTCTTCATATGAAAAGGCTCGACTTTTAGAATAGTCTTTTTAAGAACTTTGTGCTTGAGCTGTAGGCGTATTGTTTCGACTTCAGGAAGTTCTGGCATAGCAAAAGTATACCAATTTTAAGCCACAGGATAGGAGATTGAAATTGCCAGAAAAAACTGTACAATAGTGCGACTTGAATAATTCTCAAGCTCCGCGGTAGCTCAGCGGTAGAGCAGTCGGCTGTTAACCGATTGGTCGTAGGTTCGAATCCTACCCGCGGAGCTTGAGAATGATTTGACCACATAAATATATTTTATTGTTATGACACGAATAATTGCACTAAGTCCAAAAAAGAAGACACGAAAGCCGCCATACAAGTCACCAGCTCGTCTCGCAGCTAAAAAAGAACTACTTGCCAAGAAGACTGCTAAAGGAGGAAAGAAATAACAAAAAACCACACGTCAGTGTGGTTTTTTGTTATTTTCGTGATGACTGTTTTAGTTTGAGCTCGTGGAGACGCTGGAGTATTTTAATAAGTTCGGTAAGTTGTTTAATCTTTGCTTCGAGTTCGGCTCGAGTGGCAGGAGCCGTAATTGTGGTTGGCTTTACATCCCAACATGAGCGAGCTGGATTCCATGGAGTCGTACTTTCATTTTTGTATACATGCTTTGCGTATCCAAGATTTCCTTCCAGAGTTGTAATATCGTAGCCAAGGGCTTTGGCAGGTGCAGCATGAATACTTTCAAAAAATTGAAACACCCCGACCATACCACCACTATCGCCACCGCGCAGTACATTGCCTGCATCGGTAAACTGACGAAAGTTTGATTCACATCGTGCAATTTCAATCATTACCGGTGTGTCTTTGAAGTATTCACGAACACGTTTTTCTGATTGTTCACGAGTCGTTACTGTTGTAGAGTTTGTTGTCGCTGCTTCAGCAACGGATGTTTGAACTATGGCTGCGAGAAGCACGACAAAGCCCAAAAGGTATATTTTTTGCATAGAAAGCTATTATACACGATAGTAAATTGACCACGGCTGGTATGGGTATACTATGAAATAGGTACAGTCTAGGAGGATGCGTCATGTCGTTTCGTCATATATGTGTGACGATGCTTGGCTTCGTCACCTTCGTTCTTTTTCATTCTACTGTGTACGCACAACCATACTCTGTCCCGGTAGTAACTGATGTCGCGGAGCAAAAAGAAATCGCGACTGAGGTGTTACCAACAGAAGAGGTCGTGCCCCCAACGCTCATCATCATTAAACGGCCGATCTCTTCCGGGTATCGGCACCAGTCGGCGAGGAATATCGATACGGTAGTGTTGCACTCTGCGTTTGCAAAGGGTGAGCCAAATCCGTACGACCCAGAAGCTGTCATTCGATTGTTTCGTCAGTACAGTGTAAGTGCTCACTATGTAATTGCGCGCGATGGGGTCGTGTATCAACTCGTCGAGGAGCATAGTGTCAGCTTCCACGCTGGGCGGAGTCTCATGTCTGACGGTAGAAGGAGTGTGAATCGATTTTCTATCGGGATTGAAATCATCAATAATTTTGAAGATAGTCCGACCGAAGCGCAATACACGTCGCTTGGGTTGCTGCTTGAAGATATTCGCACACGACACGATATTACTCATGTTGTTGCGCATAAAGAGGTGGCACCTCACCGTCGGAGTGATCCTTGGAACTTTGATTGGGAGCGTATAAAAAAAGAATAGCCCACGCAGAGATGTTTGGGCTATTACTTTTCCGCACGCTACCCCATATGAGTAAAGTAGGTGCTGGTATACTAAGTATGAATGACTACACAAAAGGCGATATCTAAAAAGCCTCGGCATTTCATCGTATGGAGTACGGCGGCTGTTTTGTGTGTGGCTGTCTTAGGATACTCTTTTTGGGCAGGAAATGCGCCAAAAGCCGATGCTAATATCGCAGTTTTGTATGCCTCTTCTTGTCTTGGGGGATGGAAGCATACGAATAACATTACCGGTGCACCAGACGTAACAAATGCTGATATTCAGTACACGGAAGAAAATTCAGCCACACTTTACAATAAGCAGACACAACTATTTTGTGGCGGTTTTAGTGGAACTATTCCAGAGACAGCAGATCGCACAAAAATTGCACTAAAATTTTCTTGGAGCACTGAGGGTGTCGATACAGAAACAGAAGAGTCTGAGGATGATGCATCTCATATCGAGACCCCGATTTCTTCAGGTAATACTGAGGCAAGTACTACATCAACAGTCAATCAAGAACCTGCGGCCGCTGAGGAATTACCGCAAGGAGAGCAGGAGACACAGCCGGAAGAAAGGGTGGAATCATCACCAGAGCCCGAGGTACCAGTGCAGGAATCTGTTTCTTGGTTGAGAAATCTCATACCATCTGTGCACGCAGAAGAAAATTTCGGTGAAGTTGCCGCTGATGTGGTGTCACCTGAGGCGATTGCAGCAGAAGAGCTAGTCGTTGAAGAATTTCTCCCAGTGACTCCTTCTGGTGATGATAGTGAAGCAACAACTACTGCTCTTGCAGCTTTAGACAGTACTGCCACAGCAACAGCCACCACATCAGCCACTACTTCAGAAACAAGCTTTGTGCCTACGCTCTTTGAAGGAAGTAAAGATGATGCGCTCTTTGAAGTGAAGTTTACGACCAATGATAAGGATTGGCATATCCTCGGCTATGTCACGCGGATTAATAACGATATTCAATTTGAGTTACCACTTGAAATGTTTGCAAGTGTCGAAGATATCAACACACTACAGATTTCACTCGAGACGGTTGAACGATTTGATGACACTCCGAAAATCTATCTCGACAGTATGTGGATTGAAGTATCCTATCTTGATGCGGGACAAGACCCGCTGTCACCACCAGGGACGCTAGCAGGTGATGTGATTGTGAGTAAGTATGAGACAGCAGAGATGTCATTGGTGACAGTTTTTAGAAATGTGAGCTTGGAAACAACGTCAAATCTTTTCGTGGCGGCTAGTTCTACCGCTACAAGCTCTCCAGTTGGTGCGGCGACAACTACTTCGACCACGACACCAGAAGCTGTGGACGCACTACTTCGTCAACCGTACTCTTCAAGTACCGCTTCTTCTACCATACTTACATATGAATCAGACATTCCTCTGGAGATGCGTCGATTGATGCGTGAGACACCTGGAGTACTGGTTGAGATATGGTTCTACAGCAGAACAACAGACTCATGGACTCGAGTGGCTGACAACACTATTGTGGCGACAGATCCAAAAGCTATGTTTTTTGATGGCAGGGTGTTTTGGTTTGGAGCGGATAATACTAGTCTGTGGCTTTTTGATACACCGTCACAAGCCTACGACTCACGTTCACTGACACCAAACGAACCAATTGAGATTGAGTATAAAAATACGGCAGGAGAGGAAGCGGTGGTGGGCTTTAACGCCGAAACAGGGACGCTTGAGCCTGTAGCAATAGTGATTACACCATGAAGTCACTGTATCCAATAAAACAATATAGCGTAACGAGAATTTTGATAATAATGCTCGTTAGTGTATTCGTGTTTAATCAAGGAGAATTGTTTCAGCTGGCTAATTTCTCACGATTTATTGCACCACTCCCAAAGACCGCCGAAGCTACCTATCAGTTTGCCCCGACCGGTGGAACAATTGTTACCGGAAGTAATCCGGCGATTCTTGGAACAACCGCCGCTTCTACCGAAGGAGTAAACATGGGGGACTACCGTGGCGCGATTGCTGACGACAACCTTCACTTCGGTATCACCTCAACCACCGGTGGGTACAACGCGTACTTAGATATCGCAGGTGTTGAACTTAACAATGCCAATGTGCTTCTAATTCAGACAGAGTTTGACCTCGACGCTACCATTCCGACCACACTTATTCAAATCTGTGACTGGGTCTCAAGTACCGGGGTTAACAGCGCTGCGGACTCAGAGTGTACAACCGGCGGTTGGCGCAATCTTAATCTCAATGACACAGCCATTAACACAGCTACACCCTCAGCGTATTCGTGGCAAATTTATAACGGGTACTGGGATAGCAGTGCCACGTCATCGATTGATACACCACTAACAAACTTTCTCAACAGCGGATCGATACGAGTGCGTTATTACTCAACAACAAATACTTCATCAATAGTCAACATAGATTTCCTTCGAGTCTTTGCAGTGGTACATCCTATTTATGCAGCATCGGGAGTGACACAGATATCGGGAGGTGCACCGCTTGGTAACTACACCCAAACTATTATTGGAGGAGTTACTCAGACAGGTGCAGACAATGCGTACTTTAGAGTTCCAGGTACAGGGAGTGCTATTTCTGACTTCTATTTTTCTTTTGATGATGTTCGTACCTATACAGGAGCGAATACTATTTTGGTACGAGCGGAGTATTCGTGTAGCGCAACGGGAGTTAACCATCGTCCAAAAATTTTCAACTTTAATTCCGGACTTTGGGAAGATCTCACCACTGCTGCCATGGCTTGTCAGACTGGTGATGTGGCTAGTGCGTGGGCAAAAAATAATGTAACAATCGATAACTATATTCAAAACGGAGAAATCCGAGTGGGGTGGTATGGGTCTGGGGTTGGAACGCAAGAGCTTCGTCTTGATCTTATATATGTAATGATTGGGACAACGAACACCGACAGCGGTGCAGGGGAGATAAGCTTCGGATCATTGTCTTCAGGAGACGTTACGAACACTAGGAATCTCGATATGACGGGGTCGGCTGGCACCTGGAATATTCTTTCGGCCGACGAATCAAACACCCAAGCGTTTGCTTCGTACGCGCTTGACGGGGATAACGATGCCAACGTAGAAGAAGCGAGTGCTGCCAATATAGATTTTGCCGTTACTGTCCCACCAAACACTTCGCCAACTGGTGCTTTCTTCGCTTCTAGGCACAGGTCTGGTACGGCTGGAACAGTGGTGGTGGGTGCGCGCGACTATGGGGGGCTTACCGGCACCATCGGAGGATGGTCATCTTATGTGGGGAACGGAGGAGCATCTCTTGTCTATGCTGATAATGTGACCGCTAACTCGGTAGCGGCAGGAGGACATGCTGGTTGGAACACCAGCCCGGAAGATTATTTCGATACGGTAAACAACAAAATGAATTTGCGATTACGTACCAGCGCTTCTGGTGCCACAACAAATAACTCCATTGCTCAGTGGGACTTTGCGATGGTCAGTTTGCAGTGGGTTGAAGACGAAAATCATGCAACCAAACGGTATCAGTTTGCACCAACAGGAGGAGTGCGTGTAACCGGAAGCAATCCGGCGATTCTTGGAGCAACCGCTGCAACTGCTGAAGGAGTTAATACGGGGGACTACCGTGGCGCGATGGCTGACGACAACCTTCACTTTGGCATTACCTCAACAACAGGTGGATACAATGCGTATTTGGATTTTGACGATGTCACCCTTAATGGTGCGAATGCCATTCTCATTCAGACGGAACTTGACCTCGATGCAACTGCGCCAGCAACACTCGTACAAATCTGTGACTGGGTCTCAAGTACCGGTGTTAACAGCGCCGCGGACTCAGAGTGTACTGGTGGAGGGTGGCGCAATCTTAATTTAAATGATGCTACCATTGCTCCCACAACCGCAACGGGCTACTCGTGGCAAATATATAACGGCTACTGGAACACTAGTGCAACTGCAGCTATTGATACACCGCTGACAAACTTTGTGGACAATGGTCTTGTGCGGGTACGGTATTACTCAACCACGAACGCCACTTCAATCGTGAACATCGATTACATGCGAATGTTCGCGGTAGTAAATCCAGCCTACGGTGCTTCCGGAATAACTCAAATCTCTGGAGGAACTATCCTCGGTGACTACTCGCAAGCAAATTTTGGCGGAGCAGGGCAGCTCGGCTCTGATGATGCGCGCTTGCGTGTTCCTGGTACAGGGAGCGCTATTTCCGACTTCTACTTTTCGTTTGATGATGTAAAGACCTATACGGGTGCTAATACAATTCTGGTTCGAGCGGAGTATTCGTGCAGTACTACCGGCATCAGTCATCGTCCAAAAATATACAATTTTAATACCACTTCCTGGGAAGATTTGGCTGCGACTGCGATTACCTGTTCCGCTACTGATGCCACGAACGCGTGGGCAAAAAATAACATCACTATATCTGATTACGTTTCAAACGGAGAGATACGGGTGGGGTGGTATGGGTCCGGTGTAGGCACCCAAGAAATTCGGATTGATTTTATCTACGCGATGATAGGAACGACAAATATAGACGGAACTGGAAATATTACCTTCGGATCAGTTTCGGCGGGAACAGTAGCTGACACACGAACACTGGATATGACCGGAACAGCCAGTACTTGGAGAATTCAATCGGCTGACGAGTCAAACACTCAAGCGTTTGCTTCGTACGCCAACGATGGTGATAATGACATCAACGCAGAGGAAGCCAGCGCAGCCAATATGGATTTCGATGTGACACTTCCAGCAAAAACTACGCCAACCGGTGTGTATTTTGCATCACGTCATTTGTCTGGTACAGGAGGAACGGTGGTGGCTGGGATTCGTGATTATGGAGGGTTATCGGGGACAGTCGGAGGGTGGTCAACAGTTGGAGGCGGAGGTACGACCAACCTCACCTATACAGATAATATCGCTGCCAACACTGTAAATACCGGCGGTCACGCTGGTTGGAACACCAGCCCGGAAGATCATTTTGATACAGTAAATAACATTATGAATATGCGACTTCGCACCAGCATTTCCAGTACCGCTTCAAATAACTCCATTGCTCAGTGGGACTTTGCGATGGTGAGTCCACAGTGGATCGAGGTGCCAAAAGTACAAACGTTGTCTTTCTCAATATCGGACAACGCAATTGGTTTCAGTGCCCTTGATACGAGCGCAGCACGCTACGCAACAGGTGATTTAGTGGGAAGCGCAAGCGATAGTGTGGCAGCACATACTATAAGTGCAGCAACAAATGCTGATAGTGGATACACTATTACAATAGACGGGACAACCTTGACCTGCTCGACCTGCGGGGGAGCGACCGTGAGTTCGATTGGAGGTACTGCAGCAGCGTCGAGTCCTGGAACTGAACAATTTGGCCTCAGAGCTACGACAACTAGTGGTACCGGACTAGTGAGTACACCATACGATGGAACGAATTGGGCTTTTGACGCCAGTGCGTTTCCTGATGTTTTTGCGACCGGGGCGGGGGACATGGTTACTAGTGTTTTTAGTCTTCGATATCTTGCAAACATCACTACCGAAACAGAGCCGGGTGTATATAATGGCGCACTTACATTTATAGTTACGGCTACTTTCTAGACTGTCTTGTCCACACTAAGACATACATATATTGCTGTATTCAGCTAAAATATAAGCATATCTCCGTGAGAGATGTATTTATACGTAGTTATTATTTGTATAATGTTAAAAGTTTTTTCTAGCAACACCAGCCTAGCCATTTTGGTTTGTGTTTCGCTTATTGTGGCTTCATTTGGGGTAGGCCTTCATCGCGCAGACGCAGCTGCCCTCCTCAACGTGTCAGACACACTCTCAACCGTAAATACGAATGCCAGCGCTAACCATACTATTGTTTTTAGAACTCCTACCGGGGCGGCAGATACGTCTGACACTATTACCATTACGTTTCCAGCCGGATTCACCCTGAACTCATTTGACTTTGCTGACGTTGACTTGGCGTGGTCTGCTGGCGCACAATCAAACTGTACCGCTCCAACATACTCAAACAACGCAACGCTAGCTGCTGCGGCAGCAGCAGGAACGTGGGGTGCAGCAATTGCAGGGCAGGTCCTTACCCTTACAGCACCATCTTCTGCGTTTGGTACTACAATCGCAGCCAATGCCTGTGTGCAGGTTGAGATTGGTACACATGCTACAACTGGCTCAACAGGAAATACACAGATTTCAAACCCTGCGTCTGCAAACAGCTACGAAATTGCTATCGCAGGAGCGTTTGCTGATACTGGAAGCGCAACTGTAAACATCATTACAGATGACTCAGTTGATATTGCTGCTACGGTGGCACAATCTCTCACATTTTCTATCTCTGATACTACTATTGGCTTCGGTACACTCAACGCTGCGGCGGCGAGATATGCAACCGGTGATACGCTTGGTAACGGCTCGGAAACAGAAGCACACAACCTTATTGTTGGTACAAACGCAGCCAACGGCTACTCACTTACTGCCACGGGTACAACCCTTACCGCAGGAGGAGGAGCGACAGTTAGTGCGATTGGTGCATCAAACACCGCCTCATCTGCAGGTACAGAACAGTTTGGTATGCGCTTTTCGGCCTCAGGAGGTACAGGTGCTGTGGCGGCTCCGTATGCAGCTGCTGGCTTTGCCTTCGATACCGCTGCGTTTCCTGACCAAATAGCTTCAGCAACCGGCGCAAGCTCAAACACAACATATTCAGCACGCTACTTAGCAAACATTGCTGCCAATACAGAAGCAGGTGCCTATTCAGCAACGGTTACGTACGTAGCCACTGCAAACTTCTAAAAGAGCGATGTTGGTGCTACTATAAGACACATATGAGCCGAACACTCTGGGTTAAAAGCATTTTGTTTACTATTTTGCTTTTGCCTGTAAGTGCATCGGCTCTTACGCTATCTCCAACAAAAATAGAGGTCTCGGCTGACCCTGGCCAGCAGGTAATTGGTGAAATTGAGCTTGTTAATGAAGAGCAAGAAGAGAAAACATTTTACCTCTCATACGAAAATTTTGAGCCTCGTGGTGAGACGGGTTCCCCGTACTTTGTGGCGGATGGTAAAGGGCTTTCTACTTGGATTTCGACGCAAGAATCAGTATCTTTGAAACCAGGTGAAAGAGCTACTATACCCTACACCATATCTATTCCAAAAGATACTACAGCAGGAGGCTATTTTGCGGCTATATTTTTTGGAACACAACCACCAGCCACTGGTGAAGGAGCAGAAGTAGCAATTGGTGGTAAGGTCGGCTCATTGGTGTTGCTTCGTGTTAACGGTGATATTTCTGAAACAGGAGGCGTCCTTGATTTTATGACAGCCTCAAGCACACGATTCTTTACTGCATTACCGGTAGATTTTAGCTATCGTTTTAACAATACTGGGGGCGACAGAGTCGTACCGAAAGGTGAGGTGACGATACGAAACATCGTAGGTATGAAAGCTGGCACGATTTCAATAAATAAAAATGAAGGAAGTGTCCTTCCCGCTAGCATTAGAAAATTTGAGCTATCATGGGCTGAAGAGGAGACACTTGCAGCTGAAGCGTCATTCTTCGAAGCGGCGTACTATCAGTTGAAGCATTTTAGGTTTGGTTTATATCGAGCAACACTTGAGGCTGTCTGGGGTGAAAGTGGTCAACGAACAACTACCACAGTCTGGTTTGTACTGTTCCCGTGGCAGCTCCTCTCACTCCTTCTGATCTTGGCAGTTATTCTCCGCTTCGGTTTGCGCGCATACAATAATGCGATTATTGCTCGAGCTCGTAAGGTGTCCTAACAATGAGTAGATTTTATTTTAAAATCTTAGTATGGAGCTGCGTGCTCCTCATGCCGATTTTTGTATCCGCAACGTCGTATACAGTCGATATTTATGCAACCGTAGCTGGCTGTGGTGATGGTTTGATTCAAAGTGGTGAGCAATGTGATGGAAGTAACCTCGGTGGAGCTACCTGTGAGTCACTTGGGTTTGATTCTGGGACTGTTCAGTGTTCATCGGCCTGTACCTTTATAACAGCCAGTTGTGTCTTGCTTCCACCTTCAACCGGAACAGGAGGAACGAGAGTCACAGAAACAAAACAGCCAGTTTCGAGCACAAATATGGTTGTGTTCGGTGAGGCGGTACCGTTCTCGACCGTCTCGCTTTTAAAAGACGGACAACGAGTCGCAACCGTACCGGTGTCCGAATCCGGCATGTTTCAAATTACAGTAGCTGGACTTAGCGGTGGAACATATCGAGTAGTTCTCGTAGGTGAAAAGGCGGGCTTTCCCGCTGTGGTAAGTGAGACAATGTCTGTGCGTGTGCTCAAAAATGCTACTACCAAAGTTGGCCCTATGGTGCTACCTCCGTTTGTGCGCTTTATCGAGGAAGGAACTTCAGTGACTGTTCGCGGGTACGCTCCGATTATGAGTTCAGTGTCTTTGATTGTCGGTGATGCAGCAATAAACCGTACGGTGTCACTAAATGACGGAATGTTTGAATTTAGGTTCGATACGTCTCTTGGTAGTCTTGCGTTAATTCAGGTTGAGACCAAGGATGCACAGATAGTCAGGTCGATTTCTTACACCCTTACTGAAGGCGTAGATGAAGAGCGCTTCCAAAATGCGCCGTGTTCGCAAAAAGGTGATATTAATGGCGACTGCAGGGTCGGCCCAGTTGATTTTTTTATTTCTCGGTTTCGATTTATAAAAGATTTGTTTTCTAACCGCTTTGATTTCAATAGTGATGGCGAGCTCACAATTGTAGACTTTAGTATTATGGCATTTTATTGGACAGGATAAGTATGAAGTACTTTATTTTTAGTATCGCAGTACTCTTATGTGTTCCTTCGTTTAGTTTTGCGGCGGAGATGACTTTAGAAGTACACGCTTTGCCAGTATCGGTAGGCGCACCACTTGAACTCTCCTTGTCAGTCTTCAATCCATCTAAAGCTCTTAATGCCGTTGAGGGGAGTATTGGGTTTGATTCTTCAAAACTCGAATATATTGAAACAAATACTGGAGAAGGTGTTATTAGTTTTTGGATCGAATATCCGCATCTTTGTGAATCAAACAGAATTTGTTTTTCGGGCATCAGTCCAGGTGGATTTTTTGATGTGAAGAGTGAGCTCATGACTTTGCGTTTTTTACCAAAGAATATAGGTACAACAACCGTAGCTATTAATACCATTCGCCTACTTCAACATGATGGTAAGGGGACAGATGAGCCAGTAACTGCAGGGGCGGTTACTGTGGTGATAGCTGAGCAGTCTCCCCTTAGTACACAGGCGTCTGTTGACGTTGAACCTCCTGAAGTCTTTACGCCGAGTATCATCTTTGATGATGATGTGGAAGCTGGTGCAGCAGTCCTGGTTTTTTCAACGACTGATAAGCAAACTGATATCGAAGCCTACTACATAAAAGAAGTGCCGTTTTCGTGGTTGGCGGCATTCTATCCCTGGGAAAAAGCTGAAGCACCGTATGTCCTAGAAGATCAGACATTGTCGAGCTATGTGTATGTAAAGGCAGTAGATAAGGCTCGTAATGAGCGTATTGCAGTAGTTCTGCCAGAAAATTCTGATAGAGAAATAGTACGCACACTACTTTTTGTAGGCGTTGTTCTTGTTATTTTGGGATACCTCTTACGCTTGTGGAGGAAGCGAATATATCGAACGTCGGCCGCTTAGTTTATATAAAAGACTAGCTCCGTAGGAAACTAAGAAGAAAACCGGCAATACTGTAAGAGGGGCACTTGTAAGCTCAAAGCAAATTACCGCAGCCGTAAGAGGGGCACTGGCGGCGGCAGCAAAGGTGGCAGCCATGGCTGAAACAATAACTAAGGCTGTACTGTCATCTCCTACAAAACCACTGAGTAACGTACCTAAAATAGCGCCAATAAAAAGTAGAGGCGCAAAAATACCGCCAGAACCACCAGAGCCGAGAGTGATGCTCGTGGCTACTATTTTTATAACGAGGACTACTACAAGCAGAGAAACGGGAATACTACTAAATGAAAGAAGGTCAACCATCATGGGGTAGGCCGCAGGTTCATGTATGTATGGTACGTATAAACCAATGAGACCAATAGCAAGACCGCCGAGCGCAGGTTTTATCATGTGGGGAGCATGAATACGAGAGAAAGCATGTTTTCCAACATGTAGTACCTTTTCAAAGAGTAGCGCTGTAGTTCCTGCTGTAACAATGAGAACAATAAGGGTAATGATGAGAGTGCTATCAAATGAGAGGGAAAACACCGTATCAAACCGAAGGCCGGGATGACTAGTGAGGAAAGAGGCGCCATAGTACCCAACCGTTGAAGCGGTTGCAACGTACAGTAAGTGTTTTAAACCCGGCTTGTGTTTTAGTATTTCATACGTAAAGAGAACACCGGCAATTGGCGCACCAAAAGTGCCACCAATTGCCGCCGCTGCACCTGCTGCCAGAAGGAGACCTCTTCCATGAGTGCTTAATGTGAAACGTTGCGCAATGCTTGAACCTATTGCAGAGCCGATTTGAATAATCGGTCCCTCGCGACCAGCGGAACCACCGGAGCCAAGTGTGAGAGCCGCAGTGACAATTTTGATAGGAGCTACGATTGGCCTGATAGTACCGCGGTGGTGGGCGAGTGCTTCCATTACCTCAGGCACACCTTCTCCTTCGGCTTCACTCACTTTTGCTAGTTTGAAAATAATTCCTACGAGAAGTCCACCTAGTGTTGGAATAAGGATGCGTTGCCAGCTAGACATTTCTCCAATGAGCGAAAGGAAAGAGGTTGAGCCGTTGTGTCCATAGAACCTGAGTGTAGTGAGATGAATGAGAAGGTCAAAGATAGCAGCGCCAAAGGCGCCGCCCACCCCTACAGCTACTGCCAGGACAAACAGTCCTACGGGGGTTTCTTTTTTAAGCCATTGCATAGGCATATTGTAGCCTTTTTTCTTTGGTATATGGCGTGAAATAAACAGAGTGAGAAAATCGTAGTATACTGTATAGACCTTATACATAATTAAACACAACCACTATGTTCACGCTCTACTACAAGCAGTCTTGCCCCTTTTGCCAACGAGTCATCCAGATGGCAGAAAATTTTAATGTCGAGCTTGATTTGAGAGATGTTGAAGAGAGTGAAGAAGCAATGGCTGAATTGCTAGAGAAAGGAGGTGAATCGCAAGTCCCATTTCTCGTAGACAGCGAGCGGGACATTTCGATGTACGAATCAAGTGACATTATCGATCACCTCCGTGAATTTGGTAAGAAAGAAGCGGTCGCGGCTAGTGCAGGTAAGCCACGAGTACACGTGGGTGGATCGACATGTGTATCGTGTGAGGGCTAGTCCATGTACGTGAAGGTTCATGTCTATCCTGGCATGAAAAAGGAGTCGGTGACAAAGCAGAATGAACACACCTACGAGATTGTCACCAAAGCTCCAGCAGAACAAAATAGAGCAAACGAACGGGTACGGGAAATCATCGCAGCAGAGTACAGTGTGTCAGTCAAAGCAGTCAGGATTGTAAACGGTCGCCATAACCCTAGTAAGCTCCTTGAGGTTATACAAAGTGAATAAGAAAACAACATATGACATTTCCAACAATCAATTACAAATATCACGGAATTGAGGAGGCGAAGTCATTAACAGATAGTGTCGACCAAAAACTTGGTTCGCTTCATAAGTTTGTTCCCAAAGACGCAGCGGCTGTGTGTGAGGTTGAATTTGAGAAAACCTCCCAACACGTTCATGGTCGCATCTATCGCGTCGAAGTAAATCTTTCGATTAATAATCATCTCTATCGCGCGGACGCTACCGAAAATAGCTTCGAAGAAGCTATTGATAAAGTACGAGATGAGCTTGACAGCGAACTGAGTCGGGCGAAGGACAAAGGGGATACGCTCAAAAAGCGCGCCGGCAGAGCTTTCAAAAACCTCCTATCGAGAAGCTAGGTACGTAGCAAAATCCATCTCTTTTTTACCTTCAGGGATAACGCGACTGATAGTCAGGGAGGCGCTGGCTGTGAGGCCAGCGTCTTTTATTTTTACTCGTTTACCATTATCCATAAAAAACGTATCACCAATACCTCTGAAAGCATTAATTTTACACAATGTTGTAAATGCCTCATCACCGGTTGGTAAAACCAAAGGATTAATAAACAGCTCAGCATCAGCTTTTTCAAATTTTTTTGTATAGGTGGCGTCATCATGATTTTGTTCAATTGGGGTTATGTCACCCTGTAGCCACTTTGGAATAGTGTGAGCAAGCATTTCACCACCAATCTGCGCCAGCATATCGTCCAAAAGATCACCCTTAATCGGCCACTCGTTCACGCTAAGGGGTGTCTGAGAAAGGAGTGGTCCATGATCCATAGCTTCATCAAGCAACATGATTGAAACACCAATTTCATCACGTTTATTTTCGAGGATTGCAGTACGGATTGGGCTCGTACCGCGAAGTTTGGGGAGAAGGGAGGGGTGCACATTGAGTGTGCCGTGCTTTGGGAGATCTAAAAACCATTTCGGGAGAATAAAGTTGTAAGCAACTACCACAAAGAGGTCCCACTCTTTGGCAGTAATTTTTTCGAGAGCTTCCTTTTGTTTGTAGGTGGTTGGTTGAAAAACTTCAATACCATTTGAAATTGCCCAGGTTTTGATACGAGGTGGGGTCAGTGTAAGGCCGCGTCCACTTGGTCGGTCGGGGTTACAAACTACCAGCGATGGTGCAAGACCACTTCGAACCAGGGCTTGAAGGGAGGCAGGTCCGAGGGGCTCTCCACCAAAAAACGCAATTTTCAATTCAGATTCATTCATAATTTAAAAGTGTACCACCAGCGTGTGCAGAAAAGATTTTGAGACCAGGCGCTGAAGGAAAATAATGTGAGGCGTACAAGTGTACGATGAATATTATTTTAACGCACCGCAACGAAGTATTAGGAGTTTTTTTGTGCACGCTTAACTTGTTCCTTTTCTACCGGCCAGGTATCTTCAGCTCTATCAATAAACAGTGTCCCATCAAGATGATCGCACTCATGTTGAATGATTTGTGCCAGAAGGCCGCCAGCGCCACGGCTGAATTTCTTTCCGTTTTCATCTTGGGCTTCAAGAGTCACATTGGTGTGACGCTTAACGACACCATAAAGCTTCGGGACGGACAGACAACCCTCACCAACAACATGAGACTTTTTTGATACTTTTACAATCCGTGGAT
>JACCDG011283191.1_pt1 | contig 18146 bp, 14 predicted proteins | sample 7442471 | NCBI WGS metagenome assembly JACCDG01 (sample SAMN15323444, study PRJNA562643) | freshwater metagenome | isolation source: river surface water | place: USA:Blue River Watershed | collected 2017-08-17 | reverse complement strand
GAAAACAACTTCATAAAAATCCCCCTTTTTTACTTACTGAAAGGCTAGAATGGAAATTCTTATGAGGACAAGTTAATTATTTTTTGACAACGCTTGTTGGTAAAGAGTGTGTGAAGATATTTTTTTCAACATTGAGATTAAAACTTTGTGAGAACGAAGATTATTTTGTACGGCAAAGACGAATTTCATTGGATCGGCAATGGATGTTTCCACCTCTTTGATGCCACGAAAGAGTATTTTCAAAGACAGCACGAACTCCTACATTTTTCATTGTCTGTGAGATCTCTTCAGTAAAAGATGTATTGAACTGCCATGGTATCACGGCACTTGTTCCGGCAATGATTAAATTTGTTGGATTCGGATTTAACGAGTGATTTTCCCAAAATATTGTTGGCAAATCGATACGGAGGGAGTCTTCTTGGCAATTTTTGGGCAGAGACTGAACGATAGTTTTCCAGTTCAATTCTTGAATTTTTTGATAGATTTTATTCTGCTGAGCCACTTGAATTAAATTTTCTAACTCTGTTTTCATTTGTTGAAAAAAGCTTTTCTGCTCAGAAATTGATTTGTCCTCAATATGGTCCAAGCACTGATCGCAGGATGTTGTTGCTTCAAGAAATTTTTGCTTTTGAAGAAACCACTGTTGCAATTCTTGAAATTCCTCATCTGCTTTTAAAAGACTTAACATATCTTTATTGGTGGTCATATGGCAGGACCAGTTTTTCAGTACATCTTTTCGTAAATCCTGTGAGAGTAAAATTTCTTTTGAAGATAAATTAAGATCAAGTGTTGAGGCTGGTTGATGTGCTTTGATAGGCTGAGTTCTTCTGGATTGTGATTGGCGAATGTAGTTTTGAAGTCTTTGAAAATATTTTACTTTTTCCAGATCTTTACAAATATCCATGATTTTGTAACAAGACGAAGCTTTGGTCATAAAAATATCTGACAAACAGACAGAGTTCTGCATTTTTTGAAGACGATCGAAGCCTTCTTTTGAAAAGAAGAAATTGTTTTCGGATTTTTGCAATATTTGCAGGGCTTTGGAAGTGCTACCCATAACAATTGAAAATCCACAGGAGTTTTTTGAATTGGGTAGAATATTGACCAATTCATCAATATGCCCTACGCGCGTTTTTTGAGTATCAATTCGTACAACAGGACTTTGTTTTCCACAAACCAGTTCTGGGAAGAAAGAAGGGGCATCAAGACTTGTTAAGCAAGAACCACCTGGAAGTGATAAAATATTTCCACCGCGCACACTATTGAAATCTACATCTGGCGAAAGAGCTGGTAATCTTTTGGTTTCAACAGGGACTCCACAAAAGGTTTCAGAATTTGGAACTGATTTTTCATTATGACTTACAAGAAGAACTATTTTTTTTGCTTCTTCATCATATGTATAGATCGATCCATCACGGCCGAATTGAGAGTCCCCTGGGTTCATCCATAATTGATTTTTTGATAAATCTAGTTGGCGACTCAGGATTTGATGGTCCTGTATTGCTTTTGCTAGGGCGTTTTTTTTTGTTAGATTTTTATGGAATTTTTGCTGAAGTTCTTGGAGGTTATCAATTTGCAAGCGAGTATGAGTTCCTTTTAAAGCGTCGAGGACAATCAAGATGTTTTCAGGGCTCAAGTCTGGGATGTACATAACCTGAGCGGGGAGTGATTTATTCACAAGCTTGTTCTTCGAATCACAAAGGGGAAGTTCTTCAAAATGAATTCGGCATTTATCGGCAGCCACATTCTGTCCAATGGCTAAGGATAGGCCTAGTGCTTTGATCAAGAGTCGATTTTTTCGCAAGAAAGAAGATTTGCTACAAAAGAGATTCACCATCATGCCATTGTAGATTTTGTCATAGGTGAATTCAAGCTAGGCCTTGGAATTTTGGACCTGAGTAGGTTGATGAGGCAAGACGTGAGATTATTGAAATTTTCTTCAAAAGCGATGTTTTTAGTGGAAAGGGGTAGCTAGATCCCCTCTATTGACACCCATGAAATCCAGACAGGAAACATCTTTTTTAGTCAGACGATTCTTTAAAAATTTACTTATTCTGTCTTATTGCTTTTTTTTCTTAGCTTGTCATAAGCAAAATACCATCATTGAAACGCTCGTGCCAAATCTGGATCCACAAATTCAGAATGCAAACAAAAATCTTTTGGATAAGGGGGTTTGCCTCCACCGATTATTCTGGATCTTTGGACCCCTATGTTCCAGTCAGTAATTTCAAAGAAGAGCTTGATGCAGTTCAATCATTAACAAACGTCAAGTATACCAATTTCAACGGAACTGGCCATGATGGCTTCTTTGATGAACCACAAGTTTGGAAAGAGCTCATTCTCCAAAGCCAGTATAAAAAATAGCTTTCACTTTTTTTCAATTCCCGAAATAAAATGTGACTTAGGAATCTGGTGGAATTTATATACGTCAGCTCTAACTTAACCACTTCAGATTTAAGGAATTGAATTGAGAAGACAAGCTTACTTAAGAATATTGGTGACCATTGGAGGACTCTTCCTTTCCAAGGTAGTTCCTTCCCAGGCAGGAGGGGTGTTTGCTTCTGCGACTTCCATCGAATGTTCCCAGGTTTTTCAGAGCGTCCTGGTTACGGAGTCAATCCCAACCCCCGAAAAGTTGGATTCTCGCATTGTCTACATTGTGGATGCCTATGGATCAGGGACACAGATCGCTCAGACCCTTCGTGATGAATTGCAAGATCCCAACTTAAAAATCATCCATATTCGAACTCAAGAAGTAACTCCATTTTATAGGTCTTCTTTTGATCCTGAAAGCTTTCAGCAAGAGATCGTGCTTTCTGATAAGCAGGCTGTGCAGGCAATGGAAAAGCTCAGGCCCAGGGCGATCTTTGCGGGATCGGAAACGGGTGTTCCTGTGGCAGCTCAGTTGGCGCGCAAGTTTAAGGTCCAACACCGCTTGGAGCCCTGGGATGCCGCCGATTTAAGAAGCAAGCACAGAATGCAGCAGCGGATTGCATCTCAGGGCCTGCAATCCATCCCTTTTTTTTACACAGACAGGGCAGATCAAGCCCTGAGCTGGAATCAAAACAGAAAGCCCTTCCAACAGCGTTGGCCCTTAGTTGTAAAGCCTGATAATGGCATCGGTGGCACGAATGTGTATCTGGCTCGGAACGAACGGGATCTTCGACAGATCTTTGAAGAAAATTTGAAAAATATGAACGCTCTTGGGTTTTCAATGGATAAGCTTTTGGTTCAAGAGTTTATCCCCGGGCCGGAGTTTTCGCTGCAGTTTGTATTCCTGGATGGACATCCGGTGATTTCAGATATCTGGGAGTATCTTAAAACTCCCCTTCAAGGTCAGCCTCGAACTCTTCCATTTTATGACCTTGATACCTTGGTTTCTCCTCAGGATCCTCGCGTTCAAAAACTGATCGAGTACAGTCTGAAATCAGCCAAAGCTTTGGGGATTAAGAACGGACCCGCGCACTTTGAGGTGAAGCTGTACAATAACGATACTCCGATCCTTGTGGAGGTTGGAGGACGTCCCTATGGTGGAGGATCCCAGGCTCTTTCAGAAAAGGCGACGGGACGAAATCAGGTCAAGTTGATGGTGATGGCGGCTTTTCGACCACAGGAGTTCCTGAAACTTTCCAGGGATTATCAACTTCAGCAGCATGGCATGATTGTGCAGTTTCGATCTGAAAAACAGGGATTCTTTCGTCGAAAGGCCTTTGAAGAAATCTCAGGACTGCCCTCGGTTTTTAAATTGTCATTGAATCCTCATTTCCAAGATGGGGATGTGATTGTGCCCACCACCGATTTAGACAATACCCCAGGATTAGTGCAGTTGCTCAGCTCTGATCCTGAAAAACTCAAGCAGGACGCGGAAACTATTCGCAATTTTATGATTCATCATCGTTTTTTGAAGCCATAGATTTTTAAGGAAATTAAGATTTCGTCATTCCTTTAAAATTCATTGACCTAGCCCTTAAGATCGTCTTTTTTAGTCGCAACTTCTGCATTCTGCAGCAGGTTTGTGACGAAAAGGAGATCCTATGTTTCTACGACGAAGTTCTGTATTCAGTGTTTTGGTGATCTTTGCCAGCGCGTTTTCTTTTGCGGAAAACAAAACAATAAGTCTTAGTACATCTTATCAAGTGGAAGTTTTTTCTTGCCAAGAAGAATCTCCTCAGTGGGCTGAACGCGAAATTTCTGTGTATGTGGATATGAATCAATCTCAAGTTGGTTCGATTTTAATAAAATCTAAAAAAGAAAAATCTTTGCCCTTTGAGAACTTATTGATGACCAACGCCAAGATTACACTCACTGCGGATCAACAATATTTGGTCGATCATTCCCAACTTCATTTGAGTGTGAGTCTATTAGAGAATCCATCCACAAAACTTTTCCCCGCGATAGCTGATAAAAAGCAAAAGCTGAATTGTCGAATGGTGACGGCTGTATTGCCTAAAGTGCAAGTGATGACCGAAGAAAATGAAGTGGCTAGATAATAAGCGCATCTTCTCACACAGTTTGAATCATCAAGCCATCCTTCTTGTGGGGGTGGCTTTTTTATTTAAAACAAGGGCAGGCTTTGTTCCGTCTGTGATTCTTCTTTTACAGTTTCTTCCAAAGGTCGAATGAAGATGGTCTGCACTTCCCGTCGTGGAATAATGTAGTAGCTTTGGAAGGTTAAATCCACGCGACGTTTTTTTTGAAGGGATTTGCTTGGAATTTGCAGGACAAAGCCTCGATTGGACTGACTCTGGCGGAATGCTTGAATGAATTCTTCCAGGGAAATGTTTTTTTCAAACTGAATATCATGTAAGTTTTTTGAAAGTTGATTCCCCAGATGGGGAAATTGTTCATGTAAGAGTAAATCAAAGTAAAGTAAGCGCAGGCCTGTTGAGTTTTCAAGTCCTAGTCGATGTCGAAAGTGATGGAAGGATCCAAGGTCTGAAGCCTGCCCATAGGCTTGATCTAAATTTTCAGCAGAAAAAATTTGATCCACGGAAATGATCATAGGATCCGTGATCATTTCCAAGGCCGAGGCCACGTACACAGATCCCGTTCTTTGAAAAAGGATTTCACACCTTTGCTGTTTATCAGCCATGGCATCCTTTGGAAGAAGGAAGAGAAAAATTGAAAAAATGAAGAATTGAACTTTGCAAGAAATCATCCTTTGCCAATGTAATCCAATAGGTTTGTCTGGTGGATAAAATCATTCCAATTGAAAATAAATTCAAAAATCCCCAACGAAGAATCAAGAATTCTTTAAGAACAGAAGACTTTGTGTAACAAATGTCTTTGGCCCCATGTAGAAAATCATGGACAAAGTTCGCTGATCCCTTTTCAATAAAAGAGGACGATGCTTCTGAGGGGGATGTTGTGATGTTGATGAAAAGTTCTCAGTTATTTCTTTGCGCCATGATTTGTGTGATATCCATCGGTTCTATGGCGGGAAGGGGGATGATTCAAGATTCCTTTTTGTCTCAGAAGCAACAAAAGCCCCAGCATTTGCCCATTGAAGTCAGCAGTCAGGTCTATCAAAATCTCTTAAAACAACAGGCGATGAATTCATTTTTATCTTCGCCATTTTCGATGTCACAAAATGCTGAAATATCAGGTGTTGATCTTTCCAAAGTTCTGACCGCTGGCCAAAGAAATTTGCAGTGGCTTCAAGTGATCAATCAAAATCGTCCTGCGAAAGATCGTCTTTCTTTTACAGTGATGGGTCAGCCAAAAACTTTTCCCGTGGAACAATCACTGACCTACAATGCCTTGATCCTGATTCGCCGATTTCAAAAGGCCTTAGAGCAGGCTCCAGCTGAATTTAAGTCTGTCTTGGTCGATGGCCAAGCCATGTCTGCCAATCCTTCCATGGACCTTTCTGAATATATTCAATGGGGCACAGAATTTGATAAGACCTATCAATTGGCAGCACGTTGGACTTTGAATGCTCCATATTTAAGTTATTTTGCAGGGCAAAAATACATGGACATTCGGGGCTATTACTTTTTAAGTCATTTGCCCAATCGCCAGCAAGTCTTACAAAATTTTTCAACACTGGATTCGACACAACAACAGCAGATTTTTTCTTGGCTCAGTGGAATGTGTCAGAACTCTCGTCAGACGGCCAGTACCTGTGACGAGAATGTGCGACGAAAAATTTCTCAGTCAGCTGATTTGAATCTATATTATCAACAATTGATGGCTGTCTCTGCGAATATTTATGATTCTTTTTTTCAAATTCAAAATTGGCTAAAAAGGCAGGACGTGCGATGGAGTTCGACGAATCCTTCATTGATGATGATACCCTTTCGAGAAACGGAATCCCCATCCGTGAAAACATTTTTGATCAACAATATTGAAGATGAGTGGAAGTTCAATACCTGGAGACTGACTTTGCAGTTTGATCCCGCAGCGGCCATCAATGTGAAGTTTGTTCCTGGAACCTATCCTCATGTGGATGCTCTAGGTGGGAATAATATTTTTATGGATGGGAATTCATCCCTGGAAGATTGGGACACTCAGTGGACCATCCGTCATGAGTTTGGTCACACCTTGGGCTTTCCAGATTGTTATGTGGAGTTTTATGACTCCCAAGAGTCTGTGATGGTCTATTATCAACTGGAGGTTGGCAACTTGATGTGCAGTCGGCAGGGGAAATTTCAACAACGCCATTATGCCGAGCTGCAAAGAATTTACTTTCCAAGTTTATTGCAAAACAAAGAAGGATCTTCAGGAAATGGCGAATCCAAACAGGGTGACAACTTGAGTTGGTTTCAAAACAATGCAGTCATCAAGAAGTAAAAGGTTGAGAGATAGTTGCCGCTCTTCGGATTTGATGGATAAACCTATGCGGCTAAAAATGAACTTCTTGCCAAAGCCCTTGGTATCACTTAATTCAAAGGAATGCCTGAACAAAAATCCCTGCAAGATCATTTGCAAAAACATTTTGGATTAAAATCTTTTCGCCCTGGGCAGCTGGAAATTCTTCAGGCTATTTTAAGTGGAAAAGATGTCTTGGCAGTTCTTCCCACAGGGGGAGGAAAATCGCTTTGCTATCAACTTCCTGCGCTTGTTTGGAATGGTTTGGTGGTTGTGATTTCTCCTTTGATTGCCTTAATGAAGGATCAGGTCGCAAATTTGAACCAATTGCAGATTCCTGCCGGTTATTTTTGCACGGGACAAACAGAGGAAGAACGTCGCGATGTTTTTCAAAGGATATCCAAGGGGGGGCCCTTTGTTCTGTATCTTTCTCCTGAGCGAGCTCAAAAAGAAGGATTTCAAAAATGGATTCAATCGCAGAAAATTGTTTTGTTTGCTGTGGATGAGTCCCATTGTGTCTCCCAGTGGGGTCATGATTTTCGAGAAGAGTATTCTCAATTGAACATTTTAAAAAAGTTAAGACCAGATATTCCTGTTTTGGCCTTAACGGCTTCGGCGACACCGCGAGTATTGAGTGATATTGCTCTGCAATTGCATTTGAAATCTGCAGAAAAATTTGTACGCGGATTTTATCGACCCAATCTTTATTATCAAGTTCAGGAGTGTCCTACAGATGAGGACAAGCTTCGTTGGGTTTTGCAAGCTTTGCATCAGTTTCCGCAGGGGCGTGTGATTATTTACTGTGGAACTCGGAAATCCACAGAAGAGTTAAGTCTTTATCTTCAACAACAATTTGCAGGCGTTGGCTGTTACCACGCAGGACTTTCGACAGAGACTCGCAATCAAGTTCAAGCCGCCTATCAAAAAGGGGCGTTGCGTATATTGGTTGCGACGAATGCTTTTGGCATGGGGATCGATCAGCCGGATGTGCGACTTGTGATTCATTATCAAATGCCTGCGAATATCGATTCACTTTATCAAGAGATGGGACGAGCAGGGCGAGATGGTCAGGATTCAACCTGTTTGATGTTGTATGCTAAAAAGGACAAGGGACTGCAGGGGTATTTTATTCAATCCAGTCAAGCCGATGCTCGTATCAAAGATTTACGTTGGAAGAACTTAGATGCTTTGGTGGAATATGCGGAAGGTGGGGAATGTCGTCATGGTGAAATTCTGACCTACTATAAAGACGTGCAGCGATTGCAGAATTGCGGTCACTGCGATGTCTGTGCAGCAGGATCGGAAAGAAAAATTCAAAAACCAAAAATTGAACGTTCTCAAATCACTTCTGCAGTATCTGAAAAAGGATCCGGCAAGTCGAAAAAAGAAAAATCAAAGATCGATCTTGATTTTGAATTAGATCCAACTCAGCAATACATTTTTGAAAACTTGAAAGAGTGGCGCAAACAAAAGGCCAAGGAATTGGATGTTCCTGCCTTTATGATTTTCAGTAATGGAACCCTCAAAGAACTTGCGCTGCGGAATCCGACAAATATCCATGACCTCTTGCAAGTGCGAGGCATTGGAGAATCCAAAGGGACAACATTCGGTCCCGATGTTTTGCAATTGTTGAATCAACTGATCTAGGGGGCATGCCCTTTTTCTGAAAGCAGTGTTTGCCATCTGGACTCTAGGATGGCCAATAGTCCAGTCGAGTTGTGAAGATCTTGTTTTTCAATTAGCATAAAATGATGAAAAACAAGTTTTTCTATTTATCGATAAGTTTGGTGATTTTTGCCATTGTGACAAGAACTTCAGCGGGTGAGAAATCTACCCTTTTGACAGAGGATCAATTGAATCTTTTTATTGATCACTTGGTCGAACATCAAGAGGATGATTTATTGGCTGTAAGAAGTTTTTTTGAAGTGATGGAAAATCAGAACTCAGAAAATGAAAAAGTATCTGTCTATTTTCCAATTCCAAGCATGCTATTTTCTTCCTTTTTTGCAGAGGCTAAGCAGATAGAAATGTCTCAATTGCATTCCAGCTTAGATGACCTAAATAAAGATTTAGCAAATTTCAAAAAAATAGCAAATCGATACATACAAGAAGATAACCATAAGGTTGCAGAAAAATCTGAAATTGAAGGTATCACTGTGTTGGCAGAGCAGGCTTTAGCTCTGACGAAAAAAGCGAAAGCATTTCTTGCTGATATTTATGCGGGACGTATTTTAGTTACAAGCAAAGAAGCCATGGAAGTTCAACGTATGTCCATGGAAATTCAAAATAATCTTCAAAAGACAAGTTTTCAAGTTTTGCTTGAAAATAGAAATAAACCTGGAGCTTTCAAAAAGCTTGCTGGGACGACAAAAGAAGATGTTCCTAAAAAATTAAGACAATTTTCAGATTATGAAAAAAGATTAATTGAAGAATTTATGCAGGATGATTTTAGTAAAATTGATCAGGTGAAAATTCTTTCCTTCAAAGATGCTAAAAAAAATTGTTTCCGAGCAGGCTATATTCTAGATCAAAATGATTGCAAAAAATTACCTTCAAGTTTTGAGTGGAATAAATCTTGGAAGGTTTCGTGTCCTTCCGATATGCCAATTTTATGCAATCCACGTGTCTATGGTCTGACATCAGAGATTGTTGATGGTAGTTCTGAGAATAGCACCAAAAAGAATTCTGACTGTAAAAATCCAAAAACTTCTCAACAGAAGATTCTGATGGAGAATAATCCTTGTGAATTTCAGCCTCTATGTCTAAGTGCAGACCAGAAATTCACGAGTAAGGAATGCCGACTACTTTCCGAAAAAAATAAGTCTATGACTTATTGGACGGCTGGTTTTTTATTTCAGAATTCAGAGGATTCTCAAAAGTAGAAGCAAATGATCAGATCTTTGTGTTATCGTCCTACAAAAGATCGTTTGCATCTGGATCGAATGAATTTTCAAGATACAGAAGAAGCACTCCGAGATATTAAAGGTATTTTGAATCCTTCTGCGAAGGCAAAGAGTTTAGTCGATTCCTGTCACCATGTTCATCGTCAAATTTTAGAATTAAGTCACCATCGTTCCAGTCCAGATAAATCCAAGCCACAAATTTTACAGCCCAAAAACTGTGAAAATGGAGTATGTGGGCAAGCACCTCAACCATCTAACAAAGACAAAACAGCAATTTAAAAATCTAAAGTTCGTTCATCGCTTTCAATATTTGTAAGCCTGCGGGCGTTACTTTTTGTTGAAGCTTTTTGACTTGATCAAACAGAACTTCAGGCTCTGTATGGCGATGTTGCAATCGATGCCAAAGATGATACTGAATGGCTTTATGACACAAGGGCAAGGACCGAACTCCATGCAAATTCAGACGATATTCGATGTCGCTATCTTCGCCGGTACCAGCCCAGTGATAGCGCATATCAAAACCATTCACTGCAAAGATATCTTTTTTGGCGACGGAAAAGTTACAACCCACCACGCCGCGGTGTTTTCGATTAAAAATCTTGTTCAAAAATTTCCAGGGAACACGAATTCCTTTGGGAGCATTATTATCCTTCATCCAAAGAATGAGGAAAAAAATCCAGAAAAAATTCTTTTGTAGAAATAAACAGGGGCTTTGTTGTTTCAGAACAAGTCCAGAGACCCACGGAGTGAGATCGGTTCGACGACCAGCTAAAAGACAAGACTCTTGACGTTCCGTCCAGTGGTCCAAAAGAAAGTCTGGGTGAAGAATGCAATCCTGATCTACAAAAACAAGATAGTCAGCCCTTGATTGCAAAATGCCTTTGTTTAAACATTCGTTTTTGCGAAAGCCCTGATCTTTCTGCCATACATAGGTACTTGGGAATTTTTGTGAAGATAAATCCTTTTGGATCTTTTGAGCATTCTCTTGTTGGGATCCATCATCACAAATAATGAGTTCAAAATTCTGAAAACTTTGATGGGATAAGCTTTCCAGAACAGCACGCAGAAATGGAACATGATTATAAAAAGAAATCAAAACAGAGATGGATGGAGTTTTGCTGTGATCTTGATTCCAAGATGTCACTGTAAATGGAAGAATTGATTCTTTCATGAGAGCCTTTGTTTATTTCCATTGGAATCTAGGGACAAAATCAATGACCAGAGGAAGGAGTGACTTTAAAAAAAGGACGTCCTCCGCTTGGGTTTGTGATTTGTCCAGAGATCCAATCAATATGCAGGATTCTTGCTGTTAAGTCACTTTCAAATCGAATTTCTAATTTGAGAATATTTCCTTGAAGGCTGGCTTTGACTCGTTCACTCCCCATTCGATCTTTCAATGGCTCAAAGGGAGTAGGACCCAAACGACGGCGAAATTGAGGTTGTGGCAATAGATGATCGGCTGCCAAGTCAAAAATGTTTTCAGAGGCTACTGATAAAAATAAAGGATGCTCTTTCTGAGTCATGCTTTGACTCAGAAAATAGTGGACATGATCCTGAGAGTTTTCCCATAAAGGGATTTCTAAAGGACGATGGGACTTGGAAGAATGGGAAAAATCCAAACTCCAATCGGAGGATGTTGTTTGCTGATTTTGAATGGAAAGAATTTTTTTGGTCGTAGATCCAAGAAGGCTTGTGATCGGTGCCATGAGGGATTCCCAATCCCGACTTGTTGTCAGTTGCTGAATTTGGTCTGCCAGCAAAGGGATATTTGAAAATTGAAGGTAAATATCAGCCAAAGTTTTTGTTTTTTCTGGAGTTTGCTCATCATTCAACCATGCTAGGGCTAAAGATTCTAAATCCCTGGCTGAATCATAGGCTTTAAAAAAATGAGCGGAATGATTTTGAATCAAAGAGAAGGATTGATGTACCTTTTTTATTTGAACAGGCAATGCAACTAGTTTCAGATTTCTGAGATAACTCTGGGATTTTGCGGAAAGATCTCTGTAAGAAGTATTGGGGATACTTTGTGCATTAAGAACAGCCGAAGAGCTTGTCAGGTCTTGGATTTGAGTCAGTAGGGTTCGAAGGTCCAATAAATCCCTGTGCAATTTTTGAATAGGAACTTGATAGGCCTGAACCCATTCTTTGGCATCTAAAAAATGGATCCAGCGATTTTGTAAATCTCGATGCAATTGCTGGGCGAAATGAATTTCTCCAAGCGTTCCATCTGACATGTCAGAAGAAAAGAGAATGCCACATTGATTCCCCGTCAGGGAGCTGGAGTTGGCAGAAGGAAAGGTGAATATGAAAACATGAAAAACAATGAATAAACAAAGACCATTGAATTGACGTGCCATCAAACTTCCCCCCATGTGTGGGAAAGTTGCTATCATAAATTGACAGGGGGTCAAGAAATTCTCCGACGGTGTTCTGCGAAAAGTGAAGAATTATTTTTGTTGGTCAGAATACTGACGGGTATTTGTGACCCACCATTTGTAGGTGTTAGAGTTTGTGGGAAGAAAGCTTTCAAAAAATTTTACAACCCGGTCAGTTCTTTCAAGCCGAGGATCGACGGCTGCCGCATAGATATCGGATCGATGAATTTGATATTTCATCCCGCAGGTATAGGCGTATAAAAATTGAATAAAGTATTTCCTTAAAAGCTCGCGGTAACGAAGGGATTCATTGGCAAGCCCAGCTTCGTGGGCATCTAGATAATCTTTAGAGATGGAATGAATGGACGCCAACAAATAATTCACGCTTTGTTCGGATTGCGAGGCCTTTGCCGGAAGGCTCTGGGCTTCCAGTAGATAAAGTTGTTCCGCCATTTCGGCATTGTAACCATCACGCTGAGAGCCTCCCATGGAATATAAAAATTCAAAACGATGTTCCCACAGCCTTGTTGTCAAAGAGATGAGTTTGGCATCAGAAAGGAAGTTCACCAGGGTTTGAATTTCAGATTTTTCCAAACTATCTGCAGATCTTCCTGGCTCCAATCCCAGTTGATGAAATAGGTCGTTATAAAAATCGACATTTTGTAATTTAAAAGCTGACCCAAATTCATTCATCACTGAAATGCGTGATAGAAGTAGGTTTCGAATTCCAATTTGATCTGCAGGTAATTGAACCAAAGCTTTGGAAGCTTGGCGAAGGGCAATCATCGCAGAGGGGTCTTCCAAAAATTCAGTTAAATGGGAAAGGTCATGCAGAGTTGCATATTCAAAAGTTAAAGGAGCGACTCCTTGAGCCAGCCACTGATGATAGATCATTGCCGGAACTTGAGCAGAATCATGTTTCGAAGGGGTCATAACACGATAGATCTGCTCGTCAGGCCATGGATCGATTCCAGGTCGAACCAGAAGAAAATCAGAGGCCAGATGAGTATTCAATTCGCGAGAGTGTTTGACAAAGACAAGAGCGGGTTCAATTCTGGATTTTTCAGAGATTCTTTTTTTGATAAACATCTGGGAAAATTGTCCCTGCAATGTTTGAAAGAATTCAAAAAAATCAGAAGGTGGTACCAGAATTTTTTCCTGCTCATCGACGGTGAATCCTAGCTTCATCAATAATTTGGCGGGAGATTGTTTTTTTTGGGATATTTGATACAGGCGACGGTAGATCAAACGATTTTCTTCGCGATAGGCAAGGTCATGCCAACGTTGGGTCGATATTTTTAAAATTCGAAGCGCTTCTGAATCCGAAGATGGGCGGGTGGAATCATCATGAGGAAATAAATGATCAATGGATTTCATGCTGACAAACAGTGATTCACAGGAAATTCCTTTGTCACTTTGAACGGCACTCATTCCCCAGGCGTGGGACAAGCAAACAAAGAAAGCAGCGAGGAAGAACTGCATCCTGCGCATCGTAGGATTCGAAGTTAGGTGAAAGTTGGTGTTCAGCATGAAAAGTAATGTAGCATAAGATTTGAAGTGGATCCACTCTATGCCAATGATTTTATGGAAAAGCTGCGAAATAAAATGAGTTAATTTGAAGGATTCTTCAACTTTGCCTGGAAAGCTCAGAAATCCGGGTCTAAACTGGTAGCTTGGCTGATCATTCATCAGGGGGGCCTATGACACTTTCCGATTTATCGATTAAAAATCCCGTTTTTGCATGGATGTTGATGTTGGGGTTGATTGTGTTTGGAGCCATTTCATTTTCAAGAATGGGTGTTAGCCAATTACCAGATGTGGATTTTCCTGTCTTGACCATTGGGCTGAATTTAGAAGGTGCCGCTCCGGAAATTATGGAAAGTTCCGTGGTAGATCCTGTTGAAGATTCCATGATGTCTGTACAAGGTGTTCAGCAGATCACCAGCAGTTCAAAAACAGGAACAGCTTCCATCACATTGCAATTTGAATTGGGTCGAGATTTAGACATTGCTTTGCAAGAGGTTCAATCGAAGCTCACGCAGGTTCAGCGTCGATTGCCGAAGGAGATTGATCCAGCAACGATTTCAAAAACAAATCCCGATGATCAGCCCATCATTTGGTTGGCTGCGACCTACGATGGGGATCCAGAATATCTGATGAGATACGCTCGAGATATATTGAAGGATCGTTTCACCACAGTCTCTGGAGTGGGCGATATGATTCTTGGAGGTTTTACAAATCCCGTCCTTCGTGTGTGGGTGAATCCAAAAGCTCTTCAAGATCGAAATATGGCTGTTCAAGATGTCATCGACGCAATTCAAACAGAACACATCGAACAACCAGGCGGCTTTGTTGAGACTGCAAAAAATAATTTGAATGTGCGTACATTGGGAGAAGCCAAAAGTGTTCAGGAGTTTGAAAAACTTGTTGTGAACAAGCGTGCTGGCCAGATGGTGACAGATCCAAGTCTGACGGTGAAAATGAATCAAGTGGCAGAAGTCAGCGAAGGCTTAGACGAGGTTCGACGTTTTTCCCGATTCAATGGAAAAACAGCAGTAGGTATTGGAATCAAAAAACAACGTGGGTCCAACGCTGTTCAGGTTGCTCGCTCTGTGAAGGCACAAGTCGAGGAGATTCGCAAAACCCTGCCTAAGGGAATGGATATTCATGTCAATTTCGACTCTACAAAATTCATCGAACAATCCATTCATGAAATGAACAAGCATTTGTTGTTGGCTGTTCTATTAACTTCCTTGGTGTGTTGGATGTTTTTAGGAAGTTGGTCTGCAACATTCAATGTTCTTTTATCGATTCCAACTTCGATCATGGGTGCCTTCATTGGTCTTTATTTCTTTGGGTTTACTCTGAATACCTTCACTCTTTTAGGTTTAACATTGGCGATTGGAATCGTGGTCGATGATGCCATCATGGTGTTGGAAAATATTTTTCGTTATAATGAAAAAGGGGTTGGCAAAGTCGAATCCGCAATTATCGGAGCTCGAGAAATTAGTTTTGCGGCGATGGCGGCTTCTTTAGCCGTTGTTGCCATTTTTCTTCCGGTGGCTTTTATGAAGGGAATCATCGGAAAATTTTTCTTGCAGTTTGGCGTGACTATTTCTCTGGCGGTTATGTTGTCTTTGTTGGAGTCCTTAACAATCACACCAATGAGATGTGCCAGCTTTGTTCACCATGGGAAACGAACGACAAGACTTGGTCAGGCCTTTGAAAATGGTATGAAGTTTTTAGAAAGAACCTATTCTCAACAGTTGGCTTGGGTTTTAAAGTTTCCAAAATCTGTTGCTTTTGCCAGTGTGGTGTTGACGGTACTTTCTTTTGGATTGGTGAAGTGGATCAACAAAGAATTTATTCCCACGCAAGATCAGTCTTTGTTTATCGCACGATTGAATCTTCCAGTGGGTGTGTCTTTAGCTTACACGAATGAGCAAACCTTGAAAGTGGAGCAGTGGTTTCGCTCTCGATCTGAAGTGAAACAGATCTATGCTTCCGTGGGAGGCTTTGGAAGTGGGGGATCCTCTGACGCAAATACGGCCATGTTGTTTGTCAGTTTATTGCCTAAAGGGCAGAGGGGTATCGATGTTGCCAGCGGGAAGGAATTGTCTCAACAAGAGTTTATGGCTTTGGCTCGTAAGGAAGTCGCCAAGATCAAAGATGTTCGTCCTGTGATGATGGATCTTTCGATGCGAGGTTTTTCTTCAGGCAAAGGTTATCCTATTGAGTTTACAATTTTGGGACCCAAGTGGGATCAGTTGGGTGAGTACAGTCAGAAGATGAAAGAAGAGATGGAAAAAAGTGGTTTGATGACGGACATCGATTCTGACTACCTTGTGGGGCAACCCGAGATTCAAATCATGCCTCGTCGAGATCAGGCCGCGGCCCATGGTGTGAGTTCTGCCGCCTTGGGAAATACAGTGAAGGCCTTGATTGGCGGAATCACGGTGGGACAATATCCCAAAGATGGAAAGCGCTATGATATCCGTTTGAAAATTTTGAAAGATCAAAATCAAATCGAAGAAGTCAAAAAACTAAATGTTGCAAACTTTCGCAGCAATTTAATTCCTTTGCAAAAAATCACAGACATGGTGGAAGGAAAAGCTTTGCAAAGTATCCAAAGATCCAATCGCCAACGAGCGATCACCATGACAGCAAATTTGAAGTCAGGTGCTTCACAGACCGTGGCGATGGATAAGATTCAGCAGATTGGTCAATCCATTTTGCCCCAAGATTATTTCATTGCGCAAACGGGTGGATCTAAGTCCTTTCAAGAATCTTTTCAAAGTTTAATTTTTGCTTTGTTGCTTGGATTTTTTGTGGCCTACATGGTTTTGGCAAGTCAGTTTAATTCCTTTATCGATCCGGTCACCATCTTAATGGCGATTCCGCTCAGTTTCGGGGGAGTCTTTTTTGCTTTGCTGATCACTCAACAATCCATCAATGTTTATTCCATGATTGGGTTGCTGTTATTGATGGGGATTGTGAAGAAGAATTCCATTTTGCTTGTGGAATTCACCAACTCTGTGCGTGAGGGAGGTGTTGCAGAGGCAAGGACAGCCTTGCTTCAGGCATGCCCCGTGCGCCTGCGTCCCATTCTGATGACTTCTATTGCGACGATTGCAGCGGCAATTCCATCTGCGATGGCCACAGGTGAGGGTTCAGAAACTTTTAAACCTATGGCCATCACTTTGATCGGAGGAGTTTTCCTTTCCACAGCATTGACCCTATTTGTGATACCTGCCTTTTACATGGTCTTCGATCGTCTGAAAACCCGAGACGCTGCTCAGGCCCGTGTGAAGCAAGCATTCCTAGCTGTGGACGGGAAGGCTTGAGAAAAAAATCCAAGGGGTGAAATTGATAGGTAGAAATATTGATCAACTTCAATACAAACTCAATCTGATGGAAACTTTACTTTATTACAGACTCAAATTCTCTGAGTCACAGAATCTTGGGAGAAACGCGACAATGTCCAATATACATTGATATTAGCTTATCTGACGGGATACGCGGAGAGGTAGTTGCTCAGAAACTGATAGGGATGGGCTTTAAAAATATTTACTTTGCGACTGGATACGAGATTGATTCAATTCTAATCCCAAATGGGGTTACGGGAGTTATTGGCAAGGAGCCTTTTTGGGGATAATAATAGTACAATAAATCTTTCAGCCCAAGCTTGGAATTGGAGAAGGAATGTCAAAAGCAAAAGAAATTTTTTCATTATTAATTCTATTCAAGTAATTTAAGGAGTTTTAGAATTTGTACCAAGCTTTGTATACTGATCTGAGCATCGCAGAAGACCTCTTTGTTGTCCAATCTCTCTCATTTTTTTACATTGATCTTCGGTGAAAGTGCCACTGCCTCTCATCCATAAATCAGACATAGGGTTGTAAGTGTCTGGATCTTGGCGAGTATGAAAATGGCCCACATCATTGTCTTCATTGGTTAATATATGATACATCTCATGGGTTTCAGTAAGGGATCCTGGGTCTTGATTATCCAAGCCTTCTGGAGATAGTGGTAAATATATATCATCTCTAGAAATCCAAATTGTGGACATGTGGCCAGGAGTTGATAGTTCCGTATTTAGAGCAATTCCAGTCCAATACTTTGGATCGCCTCGTGAAATTTTCCCTGTTTCTGACGCTAAATTTTTAGCGTAAAAAACTTTAACGCTTGAAGTTTGTTGAACTTCATCATTTTTCCAAAAAGGTGTAAGTAAAGTGGTTTTTGCCCGTTTATTTAAATCATAAGAAGGTTCTTTAAATTTATATTTTCCTTGAAATTCAAATGAGGTGAGTGTCAGATTATCAATCTTGATTCCACATTTTTTCAAAGAAGTAGAGGCAATTTTCCATCTTTGTGCGATCATTTCATTTGTCCAATAGATAGCATCTTCAGGCGTATTATGTAAATGTTCAGGAAAATTTTGTTGAGAAACTTTAGAAAGTTGTGGATGAGTTGAAAAGCAGAAGATAGCGGCATACCCTCGTTGGTGAAACAAACCAACCCGATCACCACGATCGAGCAAAGAGGAATGCCGCTATGT
>JACCDG010292439.1_pt1 | contig 18150 bp, 5 predicted proteins | sample 7442471 | NCBI WGS metagenome assembly JACCDG01 (sample SAMN15323444, study PRJNA562643) | freshwater metagenome | isolation source: river surface water | place: USA:Blue River Watershed | collected 2017-08-17 | reverse complement strand
TATGGCCTACGCCTTCGTCAGAGAGGATGAAAAAAATCCTCACAGCCCGCACCGGGGATGCTCCGGTTTTTTTCATCCTCTCTTCCTTGTCTCGGCTCATATCTGGTTGTCCTCGTAACGCTTTTCACTCTGTTAGAGGCTCTTAGTAAACTATAGAAGTTGAGAGTAGGCGCGAGCCAATACTACAAGTCACAGGATTAATTTGTTTTAATGCGCTTTTAATCCCCGGTTTAGGGGGCGCACGTAGTCTGATTCACATGCAAGGCGATCCAACAGACAGGTTCGACTACCAGGGCGGGCAGCAGTCAGGATCGGGGTGGGCTCCCCGGATCCTGGCTGCCCTTGGGCGGCTCTATCTTCCTGTGGTTTGGGTCGCAGGGCTGGCGTCGGCTGTCGCCTTATCTCATTCAGGAGGAACCCCGTGGAACAACGATTTGGAGATGATATCGTCGGAGAAGTCAGTTGGAATCAGGTGGCCCGATCCAGGGCGATTCGAAGAATCCTTGAAAGACGAATCGCTAAGTGGGTTGAGATCCGCCGCCGCGGCAGAGATGATCGGGCTCGGTATCGCGCGTATCTCCAGCGTGAGGGGGATGGGCACCGAGTCTATTGCGAGATCCAGGTCGTCAGCGCCTCGGGGTTTTGGCAAGGCGCCCGAATCGGGCGCGGCATTCAGCAAGCGCTCGAAGAGTGCTTGGCGCATATGAGTTTGGTATCCCCACAACCACAGGTGGCGAGAGCCTAAGACGACTTCGTCTCATCCTTCGGGGTGGGACGAAGTGTTTTACTGTCCAGGGGAGACGTATTCGTTCAGGACTTGGCGCACCCGATCCCTTTGGTCGGTAAGGGCTTCGAAGATCTCTTCAGCTTGCTTGCGAGCAGGATGCTTGAGCGGAAGTCGATTGAGCTCATGGCCAGCGCGCTGGAGCTCTTTTTCCTTGAGAGCCAGAAGTCGCTGAAGAGGATGGAGTTGGCTTGGAGCGTTTTTTTGGGCTGCGGGCTCTAAAGACTCGGTACTGATGGTGGGCTCATCCGAAAACTTGCGTTCTGGCCGGAATGGAGGAGGCACTGGGACCGGGCGAGGTTCTTCTTCACTGTGATTGTGAGCTTCTTCGACCTGCGCTCTGAGCTCCTGCGAAGCATCCCTCAATAGGCCAAGCTGCTTGCTCATCTCTTCGACTCTGGATTCATAGCCCTGGGCGTTGGCTTGGGCTTCCTGGAGCTTTTGAGACATCGCCTCGATCGCGCTCTGATGAGCTGTGCGAAGTGACTCAGTCTCACGTCGATTGGCCTCAAGCGAGTTTCGCAAGCTGATGTTTTCTTCTCCGAGCTTCTTGGCTTGGAGTTCAGCTTGCTCGCGCGAGGCTTGGGAGCCTTTGAGTAGGCCCGTGGTCTCGCCTAAGGTGGTGGCGTTTGACTCTGCCTCCCGACGCGCTTGGTGCAGGTTGTTCTCGAGCTCACGGGTGCTGAGTTCGAGTTCCTGCACCCGACGCTGAAGACCGTGGAGCGCGAGTTCGCGCTCTTTGCCGGTATTCTCCGCGAACTCAGCCCGCTGGCGCGTAGCTGTGAGCGAGGATCGGACCGCGTCCAACTGCTGCTTAAGGGTTTTTACTTCGGCTTCGAATGCTTCGGCTTGCGCGGAGGCGAATCGGAGGACAGAGAGTTGGGAATGAGCACGTCCCAGCGATTCGTTGAGAAAACCGATCTCAGCTTCTAGCTTCTTTTGGCGATCGCGATAGCCGATGATCGCCGCTTTGAACCTTTCTTCTCTTTTTGAGAAAGTATCGAGCTTGCGTCTGGCCGCGGATCGAAGGGTGATGTGATCTTCGCTGATCTTGGCTATCGTCTGCTCGAGCTCTCGGATCTGTTGGCCGGTTTTAGCAGCCGTCTCTCGGATCTGCTGGTCGGTTCTGGCAGCCGTTTCTCGGATCTGGTGACCGGTTCTCGCGGCCGCTTCGCGCAGTAGTTGGATCTCTTGCTGGGCATGAGCTCTTTCTTCATCTTGAGAGTTGCGAAGCTGGTCCGCAAGCTCGGTCATGATCCGAGCTTTTTCCATCAGGTGATACTCTCGCTCCTGTTGGGCATTGAGCAGCGCCTTGAGGCTTCTCTCGTGTGCTTCTTGTTTGGCGAAGCGACTTGTAGGCATTGGGCCCGAGAAAGGGAGCGGTGCTCCTGAGATCGCCGAGTCTAGAGGCTCGATCGACTGGGGCGGGGGGATCGTGTGAGAGCTCATAGGACATTCTCCTGCTTTAGATTCTCTAGATGGAGCGAGGTCCTGTAAATAGGACTAAATTGCCGAGTGCGAGACATGCGAATGAGGATGTATCCTAGAGCTGAGACGGGCTTACGCGGATGATGGCTATCCGTTGTCATGGAGAAGAACGCCGATGAAGAGACATAAGAGATTTGATGGATCTATGCGATCGGGAGTCCGAGGGCGCGCTCCTTGGGCAGCAGCAGGCGTCGCAGTGGCGGTGGGCGTGACGAGTGCAGGTGTTTGGTACGCGAAGAGCAATGATGGGCGCTCGAGGGCTCCCGCTTCCATCGAGAAAAGGGATCAGCAGACCCCTCAGGGAAAAACACTGGCAGAAGCCCAGGCCGAAGTGAACAGGATCAACGCCAACAGAAAAAAAGCTAAAGAGTGGGCATGGGCTGAAGAGGGCGAAATGGACCTTGTCATCGAGGCCTATGACAAAATCGTAGTGAAGGGCGTTCACGGTGGTGATGAGAAAAATCGGATTCTGGCCGCGATCGCGCGAACTGTTAAGCCAAGATCGGAGTGGCCGAAGAAGCTCAACGATGCAAAAGTGCAGAAGGTTATCGCTTTTCTTGAGCGCGCGCTGAATGATGATGGGCCCACCGTCGGGCAAGAGGCGATCGGGGCCGTGAATGCGCTCACTGCCTATGCGGTCGCGCTGCCTGACTATCGAAAGAAGATCGAAGGCATTCTGGTTCCTTACTACGGACGCGAGAAGCGGCTCGGGCCAAAAGGGGCGGCATTGGACGCTCTCTCCAAGTTTCAAAGCCTCAAGGCAATCCCTCTGCTCAGAGCCGCGGTGGGCTCTAAAGAGCATGCGACATCGAGGACGGCGATCTATTCGCTGGCCAATTACCTCGAGGGTCCCCACAGCAAGGTGCCTCGGCAGATCCTTCTAGACCTTGCAAAGAACGATAAGGGCACGCGCGCCCTGGCCGCCAAGCTATTGGCGTTTCACGGCAACAGAGAGGTCGCCTCGGTTGTTCCGCAGCTTCTCAAAGAGGGTGCCGGAGCGGCCGATATCGAGGCAGGAGCTTTTGTGATCGAGCGGCTCCAGCTCAAGAAGTATGTTGGCCTGCTTCAAAGGCATCGGGGATCTGGAGCTCCATTTTCAGCGCAGCAGATCGACGCAGCAATCAAGTCAGCGGAGAAGGGCTCAGATAAATAGTCCTTACTTGAGTCTATACACTTTGCCGGTAGAGAATGTGGCGCCCATGAGCGCTGAGTTTGCCGTGTCGAGCGAGATCTCGTCGAGACGCGAAGGCATAGTATACGAGTGCAGGCCCGAGTATAGTACGTCGAACGTGACCACCTCGCTGCTGTCTGGGACGCTCAAGTAGATAATGTCGTCGCTCATGTTGCCAGTGAAGACACTTCGGGGATCTGCGCCTATGAGGGCGGAGGTCGGAAACCCAGACTTTGGCGAGTTCGCAACATTGGTAGCCGTGACGACTTCAGTGACGGTTCCGTCAGTGGGGCTGTAAACATAGAGTTTGGACGAGTCAGCGCTCAAGATCATAGGCGATGGATTGGTGCCGACGGAATTGGTAATCGTCGATACTGCATTCGTGGCGGTGTTGATGACCTTGATCGTGTTCAGTCCGCTCACTGAGACAAAGAGCTTCTGATGGCTGCTGTCGAGCAGGAGCGCATTGGCGCTCGCGCCGGCTCCTAGGTCGATGTCTGCCTGAGGGGTTCCGTTGGTGAGGTAGGTGCCGATGTAACGTCGATCGGACGACTTGATGTAATAGACATAATTCGTAGCTGCGTACCTGGCGGTTTGCGAGCCGCCGACAGATGGCGTGCCTGCCAAGAAAGTCGGGCTAAAGCAGCCAGCTCCGCACTCCATCGGAGGTCCTGTTTGAGAGTCGTAGGAAACGTAGGTGTTGCCTCTCGCAGTGATGTTGCCCAGGGTGGAGAAGTAGATCGTGAAATCGTTGGCCTCCGCGTAATTGTTGTAGAGAACCATGCGTTCTTTGTTGCCTGAGAGCAATGAGAAGTTGGCGCTTGAGCCACCTGTTATTGCGTTGGCGGCGTCGTAGGCATGGACGGAGGCGTCCGCGCCACCTGTCATCACGTAGGTTCTGGAGTTCTTGGAGTTGGCGATGATGCCCGTGATGGTGCTCCTCGCGATCGTGTGGGAGGAGTTGTTGCTAGGTAAGGCATCGCGCACGTGAACACTGAGGAGGTACTCTACATCTGCGCTGGCGCCATCGTTTACGGCGATCTTGACGGTATGGTCGCCAGAATCCGCTGCTGACGGAGCATAAGAGAAAGTTGCTGGAAATCCTACGCCCATCGCCCTGTCCGCAATCCACGTGTAGGAGGTCCCAGCGGCGTTGCCCCAGTAAAGAGAGTAGTGAAGCGAGTCTCCGTCACCGTCAGAGGCCGTCGCGACAAATCTTTGGTTTACCCCTTCGGTCAGGACTACGGGGACTGTGGGAGTGACGCTGTTGACAAGCGGAGGGCTCTGGGTCCAGCTGGCTCCTACGGATATCGTCCAGCTATGTGCGACGACGTTGTTTGCCGCATCGATCACGTTCACCGTGATGGGCTGGTCGCCTGCGAAGGAGAGCGTGGGGTCCCACGTGACGGCCGCGGCAGTGCCGTTTGAACCGGCAATCGGAGTAACGATTACGCCTGAGGGGGATTGACTGACATCCACCTGGAAAGTGAGGCCCCCGCCCTGAGGATCCAAGGAGTGAATGTTGTAGTGATAGGGGAAGCCTGCCGTCGCACGCACGACAGGGTGGCTGAGGATGACGGGTGTGTTAACGACATTAAAGTTGATCGGAAGGTTAGCCGTCAAAGGTCCTGGAGCATTGCCATTGTCGGTGGCGGTGAAGTTGGCGGCATAGTTGCCGAGCTCGGTAATCGAGGGAGTCCACGTCAAAGTGCCTTGGCCGCCTGTCGAAGTGAAGATCGCAGTCCCAGGAAGACCGCTGTAGTTGAGCGTGACAGTGTCGTCATCTGGATCGCTAGCCTGGAAGCTCATCGAAATCGGAGTGCCTACGGCGAGTATCTGATCCGTCAGGCTGACCCAAACGGGCGGCTGATTGACGAAATTGAGAGCGACGTTGACTGTCTTGCTAGCCAGCCCAGGAAGCGGCGAACCCAGTTTGCTTTCGCAGAGAATGGTGTAGCTGGCTGCTCCCGTCTTTGCCTGTGCCGAGGTCGGGGTCCAAGTGACTAGCCCTGAGCTCGGGTTGATGACCATGCCCGAGGGGGCCCCCGCAGAGAGAGCGAAAGTGAGTTGGTTGTTGGGTTCGGTAGTGGCATTGGTCGTGCACAAAGGGCCATAGTCGATGCTGTACAAGACGCCATTTTGGCCTGAAGTCGCGGCTAAAGGGGTGGCGCCCCAGATCGGGTGGCGATTGGTCTCGAACACAGTGATTGGTATGCCGAGGACGTCTTGGCTTGGACCAGCCGTCACCTTGGTGTTGTCGCCGCTGATCGTAGTGAGTGTGAAGTTGAACTGTTGTCCAGCGTCTGCCTGCTCCACTAACCAATCGAGAGTCACCGAGCCCGTGGGCGCGGTCGTCGTGCTTGCGGAGATGGTCATGGGATGGGTCGGAGCGGGAGCTACGGGTTGGGTGATGGCATACGCAAAGGTGTCCGGAGTGTTGCGAGGAGCCGAGTTGTCGTCTGTGAATCGGGTCGTATAGGTATAGTGAACCGTTTGATTGACCACGCAATCGGGTGCCGTGCAGGTCGTATAAACTGTGGTTGCAGGGGTAGGGTCAGTCGCCACGCGGACGGGCGGCAAGTCTTCGCGCGGGATGGAGAGAGTGAAGGTGTGGCTTGAGCTCAAAGGAGCGAACTGTCCGCCTTTGCCGTCATTTGTTATGGTGATTACGATTCCTGGCCAAATGATTGGACCCAAGTCAGCATCTCTTGTCACGGCGTCCGTGATTAATAGATCAAAGCCAAACGTAAAGTTGCTGTCTCTGAATGTGCCGGGGGCGCCGGGTTTGAGAATCGCTCCCGCAGGGGGATTGGCAATGGCCATCTGAAACAGCGATCCCGTGGTCCATTGGCTGACGGTGATATCGCAGGTGTAGTTTACGCCCGCGGCGACTGGGGTCTGCAAGTGCGCTATGGCCACGCATTGGGTGACATCAATGACGGGGGGTGCGTTCACGTCGTTGATGAAAACTGACCAAGATTGCGTGGTCGTGCCTCCGTGGGCATCGACAAGGCTCAAGGTGAAGTTGTTGGTTCCTACCTGGTTGCCCGCTGGGCTCCAGGAGACGACCCCAGTTACGGGGTCGACGGTAGCACCGGCAGGAGAAGTGGTCAGGGTCCACGTAAAGACATCGTTGAAGTTGCGTCCACCGGGCAGCAACATACCGGGGTCATTTACCGCCGACTGTGGGTCCGTGAAGGTAGGATTGTAGGTCCAAGGGTCTGAGGTGACCGAAGGAGGAGCGGCAAATGTAGGCGTGATGTTGAGGTTTGCAGGAGTCGAAGTGATGGTGGGCGCAGTGTTCACGTCTGTCACGCTAACGGATACAGTTTGAGTTGCCGTGGCTCCAGCGTAGTCCGTCACTACGATGGAGATAGTCTGGGGCGAATAGGTGGGTCCCGATTGATGGTTGTCTGGCGTCCAAGTGATTAAGTTTGGAGTCGTGCAGGGTGTGCCGGCGACTTGCCACAGATAAGTAGGCGCAGAATCGAGCGAGCCCGCTGTAGGGACAGCGAGATTGGAGAGTCCAGAAATCGGTGGGCTAGCCATGTAGTAGCCTTGCTGCACGCACATGTCGATGCCAGCAGGCGTTGGCGATGCCCCGCCTGGCAGATTGATGATCATGGGCGCATTCTCGGGACTCGAAACTGTCGGAGTGTAGGTCCATAAAGCATCTTCAGTGCCTGTCGTGGGCCCGGTCGAGGTAAAGGCAGGAGCGCGTTCTTTATTGACGACGTTGATAGCCCAAGTTCGAAGCACCGGCGTGCCGCCGTCGCTAATGACAGCCGTGAGGTAGACGATCCGGGTTGCTTGATACCAGGTGTTTGTCGCTAGATCAGAAGTGTAGTGATACAGCGAGGTCGCGTTTCCTGCGATCGATCCGAATAGTCGCGTACCTTGGGACAGTGTCGTAGAGGTTGGCGCAGAAGAAGAGAGCACCCAGGTATAGAAGAGCGTGTCTTTGTCTGTGTCAGTTCCGCTTGCTGAGAGATCCAGAGAGTTCTCTTCCGTGACGATAGGGCTGCCGAGTGACGGACTGTAGTTGGGAAGAGATGGGCGGCTGTTGGCTACTTGATAAGGGACATAAGAGTAGAGATTGTAGGTGGGTGAGATCGCAATCGCCGTGTTGATCAACTGAGTGACAAACGCAGAGTCGGCGGCGAGCGCATTGCGATAGGCTTTGAGCAGTTTGCTGCTGTCTGCGCTCGGATTGATCCAGTAGTTGGCGATAGCCCTGGCAATCACCTCGTAGGCCTTTTTTCGCAGCTCCAGAAGCTGTTGCACAGTGAATGCCGAAGGAGGGACCGTTGAGTAAGCGATCATCTCGTAGAAAGCGGTCGAAGCCAGGTCGACCGTGATCTCGGGTTCAAGCACCAAGCTGTAAAGAGTTCCGAAGCTGGTGTTGGCGGCGATGACTTGCTTGCTGTTGACGCTGCCGTGGCGAGGCAGGAAAAATGAGGTCCTGCCGCTCCCGTCGGTTTGCTGCATGATTGAGGCTTCTTCGAATGCACCGGGTGTCGTGTAAGGCGTGGGTGGAACGGTTCTCGGCGTATCGATCCTGAATGCGCTCTTGTAAAAACCAGTGTTCACGCCTGCGAGCGGATTGCCTCGGGCATCGGTCACTTTGATCGTGATCAGATCTGCAGGAGCGATCTGAATGGTGTCCCCATCGCCGCTGCAGGCTCCAATCGCCAGAGCTACGACCAGCAGAGCAGGCGGACGCTTGCCCGCGAGCCGCCTCGTGTGGCGAGTGAGTTTGAGTAAGTGGGCAAAGAGTCGGTTCATTGAGTTCCCTTTTAAGAGACGTGCTGCAGGGTATTTAAATTGAACTTATTGATTATATTATGACAATTCTTGACTGTAAAAGTCAAGAATTGAGGACTGCGAGAACCGCTAATGGAGTTGGTATAGACTCAGGTCCGCGGGGACACACCTGAAACTGTTGCCCTAGCCTCTGAGCGGGTCGTTGTCGATTTTTGGCATTTTTAAAGGAACTTTTCGTAAATAGTATTTCACTCTTACAGGATCAACACAGTGAGAGACCAGTTTTAGTGAAACAAAATAGAGCCGCCTGCATCGTATCCGATGATGCTACCGCCAGCGTCGGTTGCGTGAATGTAGCGGCTCGAAATCATGAAGTCCCGCGTGCCGTCGCCGTCGATGTCGGCGGCACCCTGGCAGCCGTTCGCGTTCCAGTTGATCGTCAGGCTCGTGAGCGGCGCAGGGAGGTCGAGCTGCATCGGATCGCAGCTTCCGTTCACGCAACTGGGTCGAGTCGAGAGAGTTGGGGTCACTTGAAGGCCGCTTGCCGATCCTGAGTAGATGATCATCGCGCCGACGCTAGCAGTGTTACCGTTGGTAGCATTGGCTCTCGATAGAACCACTTCGCCGTAGGTGTCTCCGGTGATGTCGCCCAACCCAAAGATGCCGTCTCCTCGGGAGTTACTGGCTTGGAGTGGGAGAGTCCAACGCTGAATGTGGCAGATATTGAGCGTGGGATCGCATGCGTTAGGATAGGTCGCAGATACATCCAGGACCTGTGAGGGAGCCATGTTGGCGTCTGAGAGAGCGGGAGTTGCTGTCGCGGTCACTGATAAGTAGCATGGATAAGTGCCTCTGCAATGACCCTGGCGAATGTATGCGCCCACGGAGGTCGTGGGGCTCACTCCGGGGCCGGATACTCCGTAGATCACGTAAGCTTTGTTTTCTCGATAGGAGGTGAGCACGATGTCGGAGAGTCCATCGCCATTGATGTCATAGCCTTTGCCAAACGAGCCGCCGTAGATTCCGCCATTAGTGCTAAAGTTTGGGCCGCCGAGATTGCGATCAACAGTTGCGGTGGCGATTTGGAGGCTGACGAGGACTTGGGTATTGATCCCGCCGGTGCCATTGGCGATCTTGCTGCCATAGTAGATCGTCACGCTTCCTTTGTGGTTACTCGTAGTGAGCACACCTGCATTGCCCCAGTTGTTGTCGACGCAATGGATGAGGACGAGGTCATCCGTGCCATCGCCGTCCATGTCTCCACCGTTCATGACTCCGCATGCGTTCGAGAAACTCGTTGTCGATGAGTCATTCAGGAGAGGAGCGCAGTAGCTGATCTCCTCGATTCCTGAAGAGATCGTGCCGCAGGCGCTACTATTGGTGCTGAGCCGATTGAGGTACGGAGGTGCCTGGGCGGCATATTGGACGGGAAACGAAGTGCTGTCCCAGAGGTCGCCTTCGGCAGCGGGTCCCCAGATCGATCCGTAGACTACGACCCAATTGCCTGGGTTCTGCGCCCCAACCATAACTAGGTCCGAGTAGGCGTCTCCGTTGAAGTCTCCGTGCGTAACAGTGACTCCCCAGTTCCATTGGCTGCCTAGGAAACTCACCGGAAGCGTATGGTTCGCGTTTGTTGAGATAATGATCGGGTTTAAATTAGGTCGGTTTGTCGCATCAAATAGAACCTTGCTGGGAGGAGAGACGATGAGGCCTGATCGAGATCCAAAGAAGACGATGTTTTGCGTGTTGAAGCGACTGGTGATCACGTCCATGAAGCCGTCGCCATTGGTATCGCCTGCTGGCAGGACGAGGTCGGCAAAATTGGAGTCACTGAAGCCAGAACCCAAGAAGCTTGAGATCGAAACCAGTTTGGGGTCTCCTTCTTGGGTCGGATTCAGGCTTGGCTGAATCGTGGTGGTGACTCCATCCACGGTTCGTGTGGTGATCAAACCCGTAGAGCTTCCGTAATAAACCACGAACCCGAGCATGGTTTGCGCAAGCGGGAGCAGTGCCTGAGAGAACCCCGCCGGCAGCGCCACTTTGACTGCGACGTCCGCGTATCCGTCTCCGTTGACGTCGCCCAAGATGGAGGTCATGTCCGTACGCATGTCGCTTAACACGACGTTGGCAGGGGCTAGGAGCGTGTTTGGCGTTGTAAGCGAGTTGCTAAACCCCGGCGCGGCGTTTGTGTACATGCTGAGTGTGCCGTGGCTATAGTATGGCAAGCTGTACATCGAGTTATTGATTGTTGCGACTCCGTTGGTGCGCCAAGAAGGAGAGTCGCCTTTTGAAGCCATCAGGACGTCGTTGTAGGTTGCAACATTTGCGTTGTAGCGGTCAGAAAAACCGCTCGTGCTGCTAAATTTCGCACCTACCGTAAGGGTGCCAAAGAAGCTGTTCGTTGGCTTGTTGGGATTGACCGTGACGAAGCCTGCGTTACTCAGACCGTTGACAGATCCTTTGAGGATGTAACCCATCCCTGCTGCGAGTTTTCCGCTGACGGTCGTGACATGCGCTCCGACACCCAGATCAGAGAACCCATCTCCGCTGACGTCTCCCAGCTCACCGAGGCCGATCCCAAATCTCTGAACCCCCGCTGATGCAACTCCAAAGTAGTAAGGGGTTGTGCAACTAGCCGGGTTTGCTTGAGGGCAGGTGGCGGTCGAGGTCGGCATGGCAGCGCTTGCGGCGACATTGAAGTTGGGGCCTCCGTAGTAGGCGTAGAGCACTCCTGTCTCAATAGACGAGAGTGGAGAGATGGTTCTGATGTCAGAGAAAACGAGGTCATCGTAGCTATCTCCGTTGAGGTTCGTGGAAACCATAGAGTTGGGAAAATAACCGCACTGGGCAGTGGTCTTGCTCCAGCCAGCGATCGCTCCAGTGGTGTTGCAGGTTGCCGGAGCGACCACAAAATAGTCTCTTACGAGAGAGCCCGCTGCATCGACCGGTAGGTAAGGGTAGGCAGCTTGACCTTTGACGACGATGACACCGGTCTGCGTGGTGGGATTCGTTACTCCGGCAGTCCAAGGTCCCAGAGTTTGGAAGCTCAGAGCGATATCCGCTGGTCCGGCAGGCGCGACTCCCAACTGAGTCCGGGTAGAGCTTGTAAAATGTCCGATGGCGATCTGCATGCCGAGTCGGGATCCGACGGTCGGAAGGGCCGGCCTCCCTGCAGTGCCGCCAGAGAATGCCATAGAGTCAGGCAATTGCAGCGGCGTGAAAACCGGAGAGACTCCTGCCGAAGTGCCGCGCCAGAGAAGTGCGAATCCGTTTTTTCCAGAAACGCCGCCTGCTTGATGGCGGGTGTCTCCAAAAGGCGCTGATCCTACGAGGTCATCATACCCGTCGCCGTCCACGTCGCCCGCCGCAACAGCATATCCCATCCCTTCGTCAGCGTTTGCGGTGAAGGTGGGAGTGACCAGGCTGACTGTTTGTCCCGTGCCCCAGTAACGAAGCAAGAGCGGAACGCAACTTGATCCGCCAACGCAGGTGAATGCGTTTTCTTGCCAAGCATTGTTGAAGACTTGGAGGCCACCTACGGATCCGTAGTAGATCGCGATCACCCCGATGTGACCACCGCTAGCCATGGCGCCACTAGCGCCCACTGCGAGGTCAGAGCAAGGTCTACCGCTAGGAGTATCGCCGTTGAAGTTACCGGCCGCCAGCGCAACTCCAAATTTGGGTCCCACGGCCACTTGAGTGCCGGTGCTCGCGACTGGGTACCAGGTTCCCGTAGGAGCTGGGCCCGGGATGTAAAGCGGCCGAGTTCCGGTCGGGCTCGTCGAGGGTGCCGCACTCACATCGAGTCCCGATGCACTTCCGTAGTAGACCCAGACCCCATTTCCATCGGGCCCACCTACCGCCAAGTCCGGACGTCCGTCGCAGTTGTAGTCTCCAACGGCGCTGGAGTGGCCAAAGCCTTGGTTTCCGATGCCGCCATTGAGCGTGACCGGCGCCTGATAAATAGCGGAGTCAGCCGTTTTGACTTTGACCGTAATGTCGTTGATTGTGGCTGTCTGTCCTCCGGCGCTGACAATCGCGTACAAGGTGTTGTTTCCCTGAGGTAGCGGAAAATTGCTACTGGTCTTGATCGTGCCATTGCCTGTGATGGAGCCTAGAGCCGAGGCGGGGGAAGTGTGTGGGCTATATATCGTGGTCAGGTAATTGGGTGGGGCGCCTGAGACCGTGAAGACGGGAAACGAGCCCAATGCGGTCGGGTTAGTCGTGATGAGGGGCAAGGGACTGAGGCTCGAGGGGGTTGTGGCAGAAACCACTCTGAGCCCGCTATTGGGAGTAGCTGTGAGTACATTAAGTCCGTTTAATAAAGCGCGGGCGATCGCGCCTGTGAACTGGTCATTCACCGTGATGACGACGCTTTGAGTGCCGCTCGGGAGACTTTGGTTTGCAGTCAGCGTACCGCTGCTTGAGCTGAAGGTTCCGAGCAGGATGTTGGGTCCACCGTCGACGTAGAGCTCAAACGTGATGATGTACGTCGACGTGCTATTGGCGATGTAAAACACAGGAGCAGCAGTGTTGGTATGCGTGGCTTGGGTGGTGATCGCCGGCAACAGATTGATTCCGCCCGTGTTGATGTACTGGGCCGTCGCTGTGCTCGAGGCCGTCTGGGAGGCTCTGAATGAGTCCGTTCCATCCGTGTACTTGGCTGTCGCCATGAAGTAGTAGGTCGTGCTGGGCTGAAGTCCGCTGATGGTCATGCCGCTTTGTGAAGTCGTGCTGTATTGAGCCGATACGAGTTGTGGAGGGTTGCCTGTTGAGATGTTGGGGGCAGCGCCTGTCGCTGCGTAGATGCCAAACGTAGGTCCGTCGTTGTAGTTCCACGACACACGTATGCTCTGAGAGTCGACAGGCGTGGCAGTCGTAGGGCCCAGAAAATTGGACCAAGTCGTGGCATTGACGCTTTTCCCGATTCCCAACTGATTGCCATCCGCCGACGTGCCAACCACCGAGAAGCTGTAAGGGGTGTTGGGACTGAGGTTAGAGACGTTGTATGAAGTGCCCGTCGTTAACGTCGCGACGGGTGTGTCTTGGGTCGATACAAAAACTGAGTAGTTGGCGTAGCCTGGGATGGGAGTCCAGTTGACCGCGATCGTTGACGGAGAGACCACAGCTGCAGAGTCGATTCCCGTGAACTTGTTGCTGAGTGCGGCGCCGCCACCTTCGATCCCAAAATTGCACGCAGGCCCGGTTGCTGCACCGGCAACGCAAGAGAGAATGAGCAAAAATCGGACGGGCGGATGACGATGGACCATGTCACTCTAGTTTACAAAAACATACTAAAATAGTCATGTATTAATTAAATATGATTTGCAGGGTAGAAACTGCCCCTTCAGCCTGTTGATAAAAACGAGGACGAAGAGCAATAACTGAGCACTGGCGGTGACTTAGCACAATACCCGAGCTATTAAAGACGGAGAGTTTCAGGACTTTTTACCAAACCAATGAGCTGCCTCTGAGTGTGCAGCTATCGGTTTGAGGTATTCCTATGGTTAAGGGTACTTCTCGAGGGCCATTGATTGGAATTCATTCGACTTTTTTAATCAATATCAACAGGCCAAGGGACCAGTTTTAGAGCACTAGCGGAAGAGGAGAAATCCGCCCACATTGTAGGCGGACAAGTTGCCGTTTACATCGACACTGTTGAGATAAGGACTGCTGAAGTAAAAGTCGCGCGAGCCATCACCGTCGATGTCCTGGGGATGCTGTCCGCTGTTTGCATTCCACTGAGGACCGCGGCCCAAGTAGGATTGAGAATTGGAGTTAGTGCTGGGCAGGGTGATCTGCAGGATTTCGCAGATCCCGTTGGAGCATGTCGGTTGCGTAGAGGGCGTGCCCACGGTTCGCAATCCATCCGGCGAACCTGAATAGATATAGCCAGTTCCGACAAAGGTGAGGCCTCCACTAGACAAACCGCTGCGGTTCAAGACCACATCGCCGTAAGTGTCTCCGCTGATGTCGCCTAGCCCAAATATTCCGTCGCCGCGCGAGGTGTCTCTAGGCAGTGGGAGTGTCCAACGCTGGACATGGCAGATGTTCAGCGCCGAGTTGCAAGCATAAGGGTAAGCGGCCGATACATCCAGGACTTGAGCCGGAGCTGTGTTGGCATTAGTAAAAGCCGGGGCAGCGATTGAATTGACGTTGACGATGCAAGGATAAGTGTTGCCCGCGCAGAGACCCTGTTGGATATAAGCGCCCGTCGTGAGCGTAGGGCTCGCGCCATTGCCGGCTAATCCGTAGACGACGTAGCCTTTGCCTTCTGAGTAAGAAGTCATCAAGAAGTCGCCTAAGCTGTCGCCATTGATGTCATAGCCGCGGCCTGTCGCTCCGTTGAAGATGTATTGGCCGCTGTACCAAGGGCCTCCTAGGTTGCGGTCGACGACAGTCGTTTCAATTCTGAGATTGACCTTGATGTCATTGTCGATGCCACCATGTGAGCCGGAGTTCATGCTGCCGTAAAAAATGGAGACGGTTCCTTTGTAGTTAGGAGCCGCGTAGCCCCAGCTTAAGTCCACGCAGTAGTCCATGATGAGATCATCCGTTCCGTCGCCGTCGGTGTCTCCTCCGTTTGCAATCGCGCAATGATAGTTGGTCGTCGCCGGATTGTAAGCGATCTGGTAAGGAGCGCAGTAGTTGATGGTATCCGATCCCGAGACGATCGATCCGCAGTTGACAGTTGGCCTGACTACGTTGAGGAAAGGTGCAACGTTTGCAGCAGCGAAGTTGGTTGGGTAGTGAAGATTATCCCAGAGTGCTCCTTCGGCTACGATTCCCCATTTTGATCCGTAAACTATGGTTGTCACGTCGCGTGCGACGCTGGTGAACGCGATGTCGCTATACCCATCCCCGTTGAAGTCCCCGTAGGTGAAGTGCAATCCCCACATGCCCGCGTAAGCAGGATTGCCAAGAGGGATGATCCCATTTCCTGGGCCATCGGCGGGATTTCCGTTGCGGGCTTGGCTTGCGTCCCCGTTGATGGTGATAATCGTGGGCTGGATCGAGGGACGGTTGTTGGCGTCAAAGGGGATCGCTTTGGGAGAAGAGATCTCAATACCGCCCTGGTTGCCATAGAAGACGACAGCCATGCGCCCGGTTTGGTCGAACGTGACCATGTCCTTGAATCCATCGCCATTGATGTCTCCCGCTGGGGCAGGGAGGATCGCGAAGTCGGGCTTGTTGAATCCGGAGCCATCGTTGAGAAGCGTGTTTGTGATGAGTTGAGGGTCTCCGTCCAGCGTAGGTAAGAAGCTAGGTTGAATGGTGGTGGTAACTCCAGCAACGGTGCGAGTAGTGATGAGTCCTGTTGGGCTTCCGTAATAAATGACTACGCCGTATAGCTCGTCCATGATCGCAGGCCAGGTGGGCCACCCGGCAGGCAGCATGACTTTGACTGCTACATCCGCATAAGTATCTCCGTTCACGTCGCCTAGGTTTACGGCGATGTCGGAGTTCATGTTCGTCAAGATCACATTGGCCGGAGCGATGACAGTGTTGGGGTCAGTCAGCGTATTGGAGAACCCTGGTGCGGCGTTGGCATACAGGTTCAGGGTGCCGTGGCCCGCGTACGGCAGGGCATATCGATTGGACGCATCGGCCACTCCGTTGGTCCGATAAGAGGGAGAGTCACCGATAGCGCCGATAACAACGTTATTGTAGGTTCTGTTCGCAACGCTCGAGTCATACCAGTTGCGAAATCCATTTGTGCTGCCAAAGTCCGCTCCTGCGGAGGAGTTTCCAAATCGTGCGAAAGCGCGTTTGTCAGGCGTGATGGTTGTAAGTCCAATCGTGGTCAACCCCGTAGCAGATCCTTGAACGATGTAAGCGGATCCTGTGCCGGTCTTGCCCCCGATGAGCGATTCCGCTGCTCCGACACCGATGTCGTTGTATCCATCTCCATTGGTGTCGCCTAGGTTGCTTAAGCCACTTCCAAAGTATAACGAGCCGGGATTGTTGCGAGACATGTACTGCGGGGTCTGGCAAGTGGTCCCTACGTTGTTGGCCGCGCAGGTCGACGTAGCCGAAGGTTGAGCGCTCGTGGCGGCGACAAACGAGGCTCCGCCGTAATAGACATAGATGACGCCTTTGTCATTGCCTGTGAGGCCGGGAGGGGTGACGCGAGCATCGGAGAAGATGAGCTCATCCCATCCGTCGCCGTTGAGATCAGTGGCGAGCATCGAATTGGGCATGATCGCGCAATCCGTGTTGGCCTTGTTCCATCCTGCTACCGCTGTGGTTGCGTTGCAGGTGTCAGGCATTATCGTATAGTAATTGCCTGTCAAAACGCCATTTGCGTCGACGGGCAGGTAAGGAGCCGCTGCCTGTCCTTTGATGACGATGACTCCTCTTTGAACCGTGTTGTTTCTGATGCCTGGAGTCCAAGGGCCAAGACTTAAAAAGCTGATTGCGATGTCGGCCGGGCCGTTTGGAGCAGAGCCAAGAGCGTTCTTCTGAGATGTCGTGAAGTGACCGATTGTGATGCGGCGACCAAACCTAGAAGCAACCGTAGGCAGCGCTGGAGCGCGTGCGTCGCCTCCAGAGTAAGCAAGAGCAGGAGGGAGTTGAAGCATGGTCCACGTAGGTCTGACGCCCGCGTCGGTTCCGCGCCAAAGCATGGCCATACCGTTCGAGTTGTCATCGCTTCGAGTGTCGACGAGCGGCGCTCCACCGACAATGTCGTCATAGCCGTCGCCATCCACGTCGCCCACGGCGAGCGAGTAAGCCATGCCCTCGCCATAGGCGGTTTCTAACCAGGCGTTGGCTGGATTGGATGAGACCATTGATTGGCCTGTGGTCCAGTATCTTAGATAAGCGGGTGAGCAGCTGGATCCTCCGCCACCGATGCAGGTGAAGGCATTCTCTTGAGGAGATCCTTCGACCTGAAGTCCAGAGGTCGAGCCGTAGTAGAGCACAATCACGCCGAAGTGCCCGCCGCTTGGCTGCCCGCCGCTCGCGCCGACAGCCAAGTCGCTGCAGGGGCGGGTAGCGACGCCGTTGTAGTCGCCGTTAAAGTTTCCGGCTCCAAGCGAGACGCCAAACTTGATTCCCTCACGCGCCTGTTGAGTATAGGCGGTGTTGGACGGCCATGAAGCGGGTGGGGTGATGAAAATGGGCTTCGTACCGTTTGGAGTCGAAGAAGGATTGGCCGATAAATCAAGCCCGTTGGTGCAGTTGGCTCCCGCTGCGCATCCGTAATAAACCCAAACGCCATTGCCTTCGGGGCCGCCTACGGCTAGGTCTGGCCTGCCGTCGCAGTTAAAATCTCCGATGGAGCTCGTGTGTCCCATGCCCTGGAAGCCAATGCCGCCGTTGAGCGTGGTGGGTGCGATGTAGGGGGCTGGCTCGGTGGTACGGACTTTTACATTCAGGCCATTGATTGTTGCCGATTGCCCCTGGTAGGTGACCACAGCGTAAAGCACGTTGTCGCCCTGAGGTAGCGGGGTCAAAGAGCTTGCCTTGACGGTGTTGTTGCCATTGATCACGCTGAGAACCGTCGGTGGAGCTGTATGTGAACTATAAACAGTGGTGATATAACCAGGCAACGCGCCGGTCACTGTAAAAGTTGGGAAACCTCCTAAGCTGACGGGATTCACAGTGACGGTGGGTATGGGGTCTATGCCTGATAGCGTCGTTGCGGAGACAACGCGCAGTCCGCTGTTTGGAGTGGCGGTTACGACCGAGAGGTCGTTGAATATCCCTTGTGCAACTCTTCCCGTGAAGTTGTCGGTGACCGTGACCAATATCGTCTGGAGACCGCTAGGCAAGTACTGGCTTGCCGTGAGAGATCCGCTTCTGCCTGAGAACGATCCGAGAGCGACATTAGGGCCGCCCGAGACAAATCGAGAAAAGACCACTGTATAGGTAGTTGAGCTCTCTGAGATATTGAAGACTGAGTACGCGCCCGTAGTTTGAGTGAGTTGAGTGGTGATCC
>JACCDG011602932.1_pt1 | contig 18153 bp, 18 predicted proteins | sample 7442471 | NCBI WGS metagenome assembly JACCDG01 (sample SAMN15323444, study PRJNA562643) | freshwater metagenome | isolation source: river surface water | place: USA:Blue River Watershed | collected 2017-08-17 | reverse complement strand
GATTAGTTAAGTTTGATTTTGATCCTATTTTTCAGAGGCTAAAGTCAATGTATGATTTAGATAAGATCTATTTTCATAAAAATAACTTTTTGGGGAATAATGATTTAATTACAACAATTATGGTTGTGTGATCTATAATTTACCATGTTAACATGCGTGGTAGAGGTTGGAGAATATGGAAACTTAGTTTGATTCTCAGAAAGAGAATAAAATCCAGACGCCGCAACAATTACTACCCATTTCATAATAACGCGTCTGTTAGAATAATTGGTGCAAATTGGGTTGATTATATTTCGTCCTACGAGGTTCAAAAATTAAAATCAATTGTGACCGATAAATGGGATACTAGATGGAAGACGAAGTATTCACCAAATAAAACAAAACCCTATTGGAGGGATGTTAGAGGTAAAAATAAAACTACCAGGGAAAGGGAAAGGATTAAACTTTTGAAAATTAAGAGCGAATATGGTATTTGAAATTGATTGGAATTTTGAGACAAGCCGAAGAAAGAATAGAGTCTATGCTTATAATCTTGCTTGGATACCAATTTATGAAGTTGAAGGTGATCAGATCTGGGTCTATCTTGACTATCGAGTTTCAAAGTATGTTATTAAGGTTGTTAAGAAGTTTGTAGAATTTGGAATTGATTTCTTATTTATAAGTCCCCAATTTTCAAATCCTAAAAAGAGAAGGCAGTTAGATTTTCATTACCAAAACATCTTTGAGTATATAGGAAATTTTAAGATTAGTGCCTTTTATCATGGATTTCAAAAAATAAATTTTAACCTAGTTCAAAACTTATGTAAGTATTTGAGAAAGTTCCAATGTTTTTCTTATATAACAACTAATGGGGACACTAGATATTTAGTAAAAGAAATACTTGACAATATAAATGGTGAGGTTCAAGAGAATTGGACTATGTATGGATCTAGAATTGTTGAGTGGGCTGTTCCAGATATTGAGATAAGAGAAAGGTATAGAAACCTCTGGAGGGAAATAAAGATAACATATCTTGATGAAATTTACAACTGAGAACTTTTGATCAAATTATTAATATAAATTTGGCACGATAATTGATAGGAGCAAAATAAAAAAAATAATAAATGGAAAAATTAAAACCTTTACATGACAGAGTGGTTATAAAACCACATGAGAGAGAAACTGTGACAAGTGGTGGCATTATTATTCCCGATACTGCAAAAGAAAAGCCTTTGAGGGGTAAAGTTATTGCTGTTGGTCAAGGAAAAAAAGATGAACCAATGACAGTCAGAATCGGAGATAATGTCATATTTTCAAAATATGGTGGAACCGAGGTTCAGATTGATGGAAATGAATATATGATACTCAAAGAATCTGAAATTTTAGCAATAATCTAAAAAAAAAAATAAATCAAATTAAAATGGCAAAAAATATTACATTCAATCAAGATTCAAGAGAATCCCTAAAAAGGGGGGTTGATGCTCTAGCCAATGCTGTAAAAGTCACACTTGGCCCAAAAGGTAGAAATGTTATTATTGGTAAAAAGTGGGGTTCTCCACATATTACTAAAGATGGTGTTTCGGTCGCCAAGGAAATTGATCTCAAGGATCCTGTTGAAAACATGGGAGCTCAACTTCTCAAAGAGGTTGCTCAAAAAACAGCTGATATTGCTGGTGATGGTACAACTACAGCCACTGTTTTGGCCCAGTCAATTATTACAAATGGTTTGAAAAATTTGGCAGCTGGTGCTGATCCAATGTCTCTAAAAAGGGGAATTGAGAAGGCAGTAGATCAGGTTGTGGAAAATCTAAAATCACAGTCCAAACAAGTTTCTAATAATGATGAGATCAAGGCAGTCGCTACAATTTCAGCCAATAATGATTCCGAGATCGGTTCCCTTATTGCAAAGGCAATGGAGACTGTTGGTAACTCTGGTGTTATTACTGTAGAAGAGGCAAGAGGTATTGAAACCGAACTTAAGGTTGTTGAGGGTATGCAATTTGATAAGGGATACATTTCACCATTCTTTGTCACAAATCCCGACACTATGGAATGTGTTTTTGATAATCCTTATATCCTAATCACTGATAAGAAAATATCATCAATGAAGGATATTCTTCCAATTCTTGAAAAAACAGTTCAAACATCTAGACCCCTCTTGATCATATCTGAGGACATGGATAGCGAGGCTCTTGCCACTTTGGTTGTGAACAAAATGAGAGCGGGTCTTAGAGTTGCAGCTGTAAAAGCCCCGGCTTTTGGTGATAGAAGAAAAGAAGTTTTAGAAGATATTGCTGTACTTACAGGTGGTGTCTATATCTCAGAGGAGCGTGGTTATAAGATTGAGAACGCTGAACTCAGCCAGATGGGAAGCTGCGAGAAAGTTGCTATTGGAAAAGACACTACAACAATAATTGGAGGATCTGGTAAAAAGTCAGATATTGAATTGAGGGTTAGTCAGATTAAGTCACAAATTGAAAAATCCACCTCTGATTATGACAAAGAAAAACTTCAGGAGAGAATGGCCTCGCTTTCAGGTGGAGTTGGTGTAATATATGTAGGTGCTTCAACCGAGACTGAAATGAAAGAGAAGAAAGATAGGATAGATGATGCTCTTCACGCGACAAGAGCAGCCGTTGAAGAGGGTATTGTCCCAGGTGGCGGAACTGCCTATATACGAGCAATTGAGTCCATTTCTGAATTAGATCTCCATGGTGATGAAATGACAGGTGCTAATATCATCAAAAAATCACTTGAAGAACCACTCAGACAAATTGTTCAGAACGCTGGTGGAGATGAGGGGTCAATAATAATCAATGGTGTTAAAAATGGAAAGGGTGACTATGGATATAATGCAAGAAAAGGAGAATTTGAAAATCTACTTAAGTCTGGAGTTATTGACCCAACTAAGGTTACAAGAGTGGCTCTACAAAATGCATCATCAATAGCATCAATGTTCTTGACCACTGAGTGTGTCATCGCTGAAATTCCCGAGGATGATAAGACAAAACAACCTGATATGGGTGGTATGATGTAATTTGTCCTTAATTCAATTTGAAAAAAGTGGGGGGAAATCCTCCCACTTTTGTTTTTAAAAATTACTGACAGGGAGACTATACTAAAATATATACCCTATAAAATTCAATAAATTTAGATGTGGGTAGTAAATAAGGATACAAACAAGTGGGTAGAGACCGTTGATGATAATTCGGTAATTGATTTTGAGTCATATAAACAAGAACTTGAGAGCATCAGATTTTATCAAAAATGCTTAAGTGGATCCACTTATGTTACTACGGGAGACACCAATAACATTTATGATATTCTTGAGGAATATGAGCCTAGAAGTTATAGATATGGTCTCTCCTACTCTCCATATGTAGTCCCTGGTAATCAATATCCAAACGATATTCTATTGGGATCTGTCTCTGGGACATTCTCGTCTAAGAATTTTCAAGATAAGTTTTTGTCTGAGTATGGATTGACACTCAAAAATCTATTTACCCCAGAAAGACTAATCAAGGATCAGAATAAAAACTTACTCTATGTTGATGTGGCGACTACTGAACCGATATCAAATATTGGCCAATATTCACCAAATCTTTCAATTGATGGGGTTAGATTAAAAGAGGGTCATAGAGTCCTCGTAAAGGATCAATTTTCTGATATATTTCTAGATAATTCAATTGACCCAGATGATTATTTTCTGGGATTTTATCTATTATTGAATCAAGGAACAACCCAGAGTCAATATAGGGAATTTACCCAAGAAAATGGGATATATTCCTATGTTAACAGAACTTTAGTTAGATCTGAAGACTTAGATATCTATGAGAATCTAGTTAGATATTCAGTTTGTGTGAAACTAGGATCAGTGAATAGAGAAATACATTTCAATTTAAGTAGATTGAAAACGGGATTTTTTCCAGTCTATCAGGACGACGAACCAATGTATTTTGATCAGAGTAAAAACTATGTAATAAGAAATAGGGTTGATTATAACAATCTATATGAGTTGTTGTTCAATTGGACTGCCAAGTATGGGCAAGAGGAGTATTTTAAAAATGGGACCACCTATTCAATTCCAGAGAGATCAATAACTATAGGTGAATTTGGTCAGATTTTTATAACACAAGAAGGGGAGACTATAATAGTCAATAACAAATTCAAAACAAATCTTAGATCTCTTGATAACACAACAACTAATTACTGGGTTTGTGGTGATGATGGTATTGTTTTAAAAATAAATAAGATAGACTTAGCTATTGAGAGGATCTATTTAGGAGTTGAGACCCAATTGAATTGTGTTAGTTTTTTTAATGATTTGGTCGGTGTCATTGTTGGAAAATTCAATCAAATTTGGATAACGAATAACGGGGGTAAAGATTGGTCAAGACTGAACTTCTCTTCTTTTGAAGGATTCAATTTCAATACAGTAGTATTTTCAAATATTGATACATTTTATGTTGGTGGAGACAATGGAGTTTTTATTGAATTTAAAATCTCATCTGGTGAGTGGTCTGCATTTAAAAGAAGGGTTTCAAGATTTGAAGATAGTCTTGATGATGAGTGGGTACTTGTTGATGATATCACTTCAATATCATATTTCACATACTCAAATCCATATATTGCTATAGGATCTAGAAATAATAACATCTATCTATATGATATGCAAAATTCAATAAGTAGCTATAACTTTATTTATATAGATGGTGGGGTAGAATTTGGAGATGTTACAAGTCTAGTATATGGGCCAAGTGGTAGTATTTACTTCTCAACATTTAATGGCATTTATCAATTCTCACCTTTTGGTTTGACTACAAGTACCTATAATATAATAAATTCAACTTTTAGTATATTCTCAACCCAATCAGGAATAAATAGCATTTACAATTATAATGACCTAGATTTGATAGCAACTGGTGGCAATTCAAATTGGATATCAATTAGTTTTTCAAACTCCTCTTTAGTAGAGGATGTCTATAATGATAATGACAGGGATGGATTTTTTGGTAGACTCAAACCAAGACTCCTATTTATGAACTATGATATTGGGTCAAAATTATATTGGTTTGATGATTATAGACAATATAGAATACCCGAAAGACTGATATTACCATCATCACAATTCTTGGGGAGCTCTTTTGTTAATTTTGAGACTATATCTGGCCAAGTAAGTTGGTTAGATTATTGGAAGGATAGAATGAAGACATTCGGATATGCTTCTGGTGATATGTCTGATGCATCTTCAGTTAAGATAAACTTTGAATTTAGACAGGATGATGTGAATGCTGGTACATACTCCTATATTGGAAATACTGATGTCGGTATTACATATTCTTCGGCGGTTATGCCAATTATTTACCCTTCTAGGTTTAGGGATTCATCTGGATCAACATTGATAGTTTCAACACCATCAACACCCTTATATTTTTATGAATATTTGGGCGTTTGGGAAAATCCGGGAATACAAGTTGGTGATGTTATTCAAATAAAGTCTGATGTTGTTGAGGGTAGATTTATTGTGAATAGAGTTAGTGGCAATTTTGGATGGTTTTTTACGGACTTCAATAGTAATATAGTAAAAAATCTATCAGAGTCCCAAAATATTATTGTTAGAAACCTCAATGTATATAATAGCACTGACGTTGGACTATTTATTGATAATTTTGAGAATCACTATATTTTTGGTGGTTATGGTATTGATAACTATGAATATAATGGAACACAATCTTTAGAAATCTATGGGAAATATTCAAGGTATTCAGCATATTACAATCTACAAGCTAATATTTCTCTAGATTCAGCAACTTACTCAATTGAGTATCCAAATGGATTTTTGGATTTTGGATATACCCCAGATTATAATTTATACAGCTATCTATCATTTATAGACCCATCAATATTTGGTCCGAGTAAAGAATATAGCTCCCTTCCAGTCTATGAGAACATTCCTGTTTCTGTGAATGGAATATACATCGATGATGGTTTTCCTGATCATAATAAATTAAGATTTTCTGAAAATTTAAGAAATGAGTGGGAATCACTTCAAAAATGGACATTTGTTGATATTGAGACACAATTCTCAATTAACCCAACTGAGACTAAGGAAAGATTAATAATAAAGAAGAAATATATTGATGAGTCAGTAGCTGGATATCCACTTGTAATTGAATTCCATGATAAAATAAATCTATCAAACTGGGTTGGATCAGATCCCACTCAGGTTTCTATCAGGACAAGAAGAAATATTATTCAGATATCAGAAGATCTAAGATATCTAAATAATTTCCACAGACCACAAGACTCAATCACAGAAGTTTGGGACTTCACTGGGTCTTTAGTGTCATCAACTTTTTCAAATTTTGATACAAAGATCAATTCTAAAATACCACTTGATTCGTACACTAAAACACTTCTGTCTGATTCCCAGACAGTTGATGCACTAACTGGTATAATCTATACTGATTATAAAAACGAACTATCTATGCAAATTATAAAGCTAGATAGAGAATTTGACTATGATGTGATATCAGCATCTGGTAGCCAGATTACTATTCAATTTGACCATGATCTATCAGTTGGAGAAAGTGTTGTACTATACTTTAGTGGAACACAATCAAATTATACAAGTTCTGAAGTTCTTGGTGTTCATCCAGTTACTGGTATAGTTGGTACAAACTCATTCTTAATTGGTAATTCCCTTTCAATAGATCTTGTTTCTGGACTAAGAGTCTCATGGGTAAAAAAGGATCCATTTTTAAACTACCAACCAGTTGATATATTTGATCAGGGAATAGGAGATAAAAGGATAAAACAAGCGGTTGAAATTCTACCAGAAAATTATGATATTGAAGGTAGAAGGTACTTCTTACAAAATATTGACTTTGGGAAATATAGATATAGATTGATTGATGGCTTAGATTTGGAATACTTGACTAAAAATTTTGAATGGGTTTTAGAGGCCGAAATCAAGGATGCTGTTATAGGTATTGATTCCGAATCAAAGCAATTAATTTGGTATAAAGGAATTTGGGAGTGTGGTAGGTGGTTTGGTGGTAGATGGATATCAGGAACTTGGAAATCTGGAGATTGGTATGGTGGAACTTGGTTATCAAAGGTAGTGAAGGATAATTATCTTACAGTTAAGTATGACCCAACATCCTCCTCAAATGAATTTAGTTCCAAATGGTTTGGGGGTAGATGGTTTGATGGCTCATGGGATGGTGGAACTTGGTATGATGGAAGATGGTATGGTGGAACTTGGAATTCTGGAAGATGGTTTGATGGTACTTGGAATGATGGTGAATGGAAAAGTGGACAATTCACATCTGGAATCTGGGTTCTTGGGTTGTGGAGAAATGGATTATTTAATACAAATAATGGGCCGTCATTCTGGCTGGATGGTAGGTTCTATGGTGGGGATTTTGAAAATGGAATATGGTATAGTGGTGAATTCAAAAGACTCTCTACGGGATTGAATTCAAGATTTGGAACCAATGCATCCAATACTAGAAATTCAAATTGGTTAGGTGGAAAATTCATATCAGGCGAATTCCATTCCTTACTAAATCTAGATGATAATGGCAATCCAGATGTATCAGACATACACAAATACTCAAATTGGTATACTGGATTCTTTAGTGGTGATTTTTATGGTGGAAATGTATATAATATGAATTTGAGTTCTGGTGTTTGGCATGGTGGAATACTCAATGATATAGATATAGTCGGTATAAATTCAACTTCGTCAAATAACTATTTCCTATTGGAGGGCGTTTGGAGATTTAATATTGGTGATCAATTTTATGTTGTTGATGATCAATTAGGTGGAACTTACTCTGTCTTCGGAACAACTGAAAATCCAACAAGATATAGAGTAATTTACGCATCAATTGACGAGGAGTCTAATATTACAAAAGTAACCGTTGACGTAGACCTATCAGATATTCTATCTGTAGATACTGGGGATATTCCAATTGACACAGATCTCAAAATAGTCTCAAAATTCACCAATGCTATTTGGAATTCTGGAATTTGGTTTAATGGTGTTTTTGAATCTGGTAATTTCAATGGTGGAATGTGGTATAATGGTAATTTTTCCGGAACTTGGGGATAAAATGGTTTTTTATAGTTAATATATAATATCATGAAACACCTTAAATACTTTAATTCTATAAATGAGGAGATATCAATTGATAAAATTTTTAGAAGGATATCTAGTAAATTAAACAAATTTATAAGACCAGAAGAACTAGATAAAGATATCAAATTGATATTTAATTACATTAGAAACAATTTCAACATCAATAATCTTACATATGGAGCTGAGTATTCCCGAACCCGAACGTGGACCAAAATGACCTATGTTTATAATACAGACCTAGGAGATACCATAAAGGTTAACACAGGTGGAATTCGGATAAACGATATAAAGGTAGATAAAGTGAATAAAAGTTATGTTTCTGACCTCTTAGACTTTTTCAAAGAAAAATATATGGAAAATGATAACAAAGAGAGGGAATCCAAAGAGAGGGAATCCAAAAATAATTCTACTAGAGTGAGAGATATTTTGGGAAAGTACAAACAAAAAAGGGATATTTCAAAATGGATCCCCGGTACATCCAAAAATATGCCACTAAAGAAGGCACCGTAAAAAAAATGAAAAAATTTAGCCAATCTATTAACGAAAAATTAGAATCGTCTTCATATCCTGAAGTAGTTGAGGATATAAAGAGTAAGATAAATTCAACAATAGAAAAGTCTGGTGGTGAATTTAAGACATTTGTTGAGTCGTATATAAAAGATCCCTCTACCATAAAGATAGAGGGACTCATTAATGATTCTGATGTATATGACTTCTATCTAAAATACAGAAATTCTATTGATGAAGTTCTCAATGAGATTAAATTCTATGATGAAGTTCCTTCAGAATTAGGATCTTTTGGTCTTTATCAATATGTGATTATTGGAACCAATAGATCCATACTAGAATTCACTAAAATGATTTAAAAATTATACTCTTTTTGGTAGTATTCTTCAAATCCTTCAAGCATTTTTGTTATAGAGTCGTTTTTATTTAGACCTATGATCTCGTCTATTAGCCCAAATTGCAGAGCCTCATCAGAATTATACCACTTATCCCTTCTTGAGAATTCAAGAACCTCATCAAATGTTTTTCCACAATTTTTGGCAAGCATTTTGAATAGAATATAGTTGTGCTTCTCTGCCTCAACCTGATTTATTCTAGTGTCCTGTATATTTCCAGATGTGCCGTGTGAGACTTGGTGTGTCATTACCTTTGAGTAAATCAATGATGACCTTTTACCCTTGGTCCCAGAACTTAACAGCACTGATCCCATTGATGCACACATTCCAATATTTATTGTTGCCACATCAGATGAGATATAGTTCATTAGATCAACAATTCCTAGTCCGTGTATAACAGATCCACCAGGTGAATTTATGTAGAGTGATATATCTTTTTTCTCAACAGAATCAAGAAATAAAAGTTGAGCTTGAACTATATCAGACATTTGTTGATTTACAACACCTGATACCCAAATTATCCTATCCATTAATAGTCTTGAGAACACATCCATTTGTGTGACTCTCATTTCCCTTTCTTCCAAAATATATGGAGTTAGGCTTGACTGATCCAATCCCAAATGATTGGTTGCGAATTTTACAAATTCTTTAGATATTTCCATTTTATTTTACTGAGTTAAATTGTGTCCAAGTTTTTTGTTGAGAATTTTTCTGAGACATAGCTGCCTCTCTTGTATTACCAACACCTTGATATGTTGTACAAGATCCTAAAGAGACAATTGATAATAATATCAACCATCTATTAGATAATAATGACCTTTTTTTCTTCATCTATTTTTATATTTATTGGTTTATTTGTGTATTTATAATCCTCATTAAGACATGAGGCATTAATGAAATGGGTGCCTTCTTGTTCCTGAACTCCATACCCACAATGGATATGACCAAAGGCATGTATCTTTGGATTTATGTATTGTACTATTTCATCATATAGTATTTCACATCCACATAGAAATCCATCAGGAACCTTATCTAGTATACCTTTTGGTGGACCATGTGTCAGAAGTATGTCACAATTTCCTGGAATCATTTTCCATTTGTCTAGGAGCTCTACACCCTTCCGAGGAAGATTGAATGCCCAGTTATAGAATTCAGGCTGCCAAGGAGATCCCCAAATATTAAGACCTTGTATTTCAATCCCCGAGTCCTGTAGGTAAATTACATTTGGATACTTTTCCAAAATTGATTTCGCTTTTTGTGGAGAATCCTCAAAAAGAAAATCATGGTTACCTGCTATTAGGATCTTATACTTATAATTATCAAGTGAATTATACCAGTATAAAAAGTTCTCAATCTCATGAACATATCCCCGACTTGATACATCCCCTGAGTGAAATATAATATCACCTCCTATAAGCAAATCCTTAGGAATATGCCCATGTTTATTATGGGTATCTGATATAAAAGTTAGGTTCATATTAGATTAGATCTAACCAATTAGTATGAAAGTGAAAATGATTTAGAATCAGAGCTAATATAATTAGAATTTTAGAAAATTGGAATAAAGTTTCCATATATTTTCTAATTATTTCAAATTTTATTAGACCCACAAGAGACTTAAATAGAAATTGGAATACTAAAAATCCAATAAATATAAACCAACTATTACTGATAAGTCCAATTAAGAACCAAAAAAAGTCAACAATTGATATGACATTTGATGAAGTGTAGACATTATATTCATCCTTACTTCTAAAGTCTGAGATTTTTGGTGGATTTCCTGATATCTCAGTGAATTTACTTATCCAGATTTTAGTGTTGAATATTTTGTTATAATTTATTAAAATTGAAAAATTAAGTATCAGAACTAGAAGTCCAAAAATATAGAATATATCACCCATCATATTGATTATATGTCATTTCATTTTATTGTTTAGAGGGGTGGGAAATGAATATATAATTTATGATTATAAGTGAATTTGCTATTTGTTCAACAAATAATAGAAACTATAGAAGGTTAAAATCACTTGGATATGAATTTAAAAACCAAATTTCTAGGTACAGAGTATCCTATATAGACGGAATAAGATATCAGAGTTCATATGAATTGGACTTTATTCAAAAATGTCAACACTTAAATCTAATAATTGAAGAAGGTCCAACAATAAGTTATTTATTTGAGGGAATTGATAGGAAATACCACTCAGATTTCTATCTACCAAATTTTAATTTGATATGTGAGATAAAATCTGAATATATATACAATAAAGAAGTCAAAATAAATGAAATAAAAAAGGAAAGTTCAATCAAAAGTGGATATAATTTTATCTTCATAATTGATAAGGACTATTCAAATTTTATTAAAATAATTGAAAATAATGTCAACTCCGCTTTTTAAAAGATTGAAAGAAAATGGTACTAGTTTTTATGTCTTCCCATCTGCTGCAGAAGACATTTCTGCCTCGTATCAGAATCAAAATTATAAAATGTATTTTTCCAAATTCGCTCTTTTGAATTTTCCGAGCCAGAATTTGGTTGATCTTGGTGGAACACAATCCGAATACATAAAATTTGATTTTGCTACTTTTAGTACGGTCTCCCCAAACCCAACTCAAAATTTTTCCGAACAGATAATAGAATCATTGAGAAATTATGTTGCCAACCATGAGGTCACTATAAGACAATCAAGGATAAACAATACAGATTATTATTATGACCCCACTGACTTACAAACAACTTCAGAAAAGATATTTTTTAAGTGGTGCAAAAAATTGGGATTGATTAGCTTTGAACCAGCTATTCCAGAAGATGAGTATTTTAGCAATCTAACTGAATTTGAGAGGTCTAACCTAAATGATGACTCATATTTCAGAGAATATCTTTGGAAAGAAAGAGAAATTTCTGAATTCACAATAAACTTAATTGATGATAATGCTGGTAATTTAAGACTAACTCTTAACGGCGTTAGTAATTTGAGGATCGGTGATATAGCTGAACTTATAGATGTTACTGATACCGCCTTGGTCTCAGAGATCGGTGCTACGGGAAGTTCTTTCAGGGGTAGAGTGATAGAAATTGATTTTGATGTTAATGATAATCATGAGGTGACCCTTGACATTCCAGTCGGTAGTCCACCATATGTTTCCGGTGGGGCCAAAATTAGAATATATTATCACAGATTAATACAATATATAGGTGAAGTCAATGGCGTATCAAATGTTCAACAATCAAATAAGTCATATACGGAGGTATATGCACATGTTCCAGACCATACTGGGAAGACACCAGATATTTTATTCAGAACATCAATAGACCAAAATTATAAACCAGGTCTTATTTTCCCAATCATACCTAATCAATATCAGCCTGAGATAATTGGAGCGGAGCTATTTTCATCACCTATAGTTAATGATCCAAATTCATACCCAGGATCTTACTATGGACAATTTGACTCACCTGATTTCACATACTTAGTTGAAAATGGTGATAGTATAAGAAGATCTGGTAATTATTATGGAGTAACTGGTGATATAAATGATCCTGTCGTCAATGGCGATACAATTGATGGTATTATTGTTGATTTTAATAAGCAACATTATGTAAAAATGAACATCAAAGATAGGGAGATAAGTACATTTGACCAATTCAATGCCCTACAGGTGAATAACTCACCTCCTGAGGACTTTGACTTCAATGCTATCTTATGGTTCTATGAGACACAGGATGCTAATGGAAATTCAAAGACTAACCTATATGGTATATCATTTTTGGACAATCCAGAGAATAATCCAGTTCCGGAGGATTTGGGAATTAGATTTCCGATTTACAAAAAGTTAGTAACAAATGGTAACCAAGATGGAACTTCATATGCATTTGCTCTAAATCTAAATTTCAATATTACAAGTGATAATGTAATTGAAGCGTATAATCCAGATGCTGTAAATTCACTATTTACTATGAATCTATTCAATAAGGCAATGAGTAGATTGGCTAATGCAAATGATAGCTTCTTGAATATAATTAGTGAACAACAAAGCATAAGGGAGCAGATTTTAGGACTTAAGCAATTATTATACTCACAGACCGACTTGTCTGTTATAAATTCAAGGTTAGCGACTCTTGATGGATTATTAAGGCTCTATAGCACTAATCAATTCGTTTCTTCAGATACAATAAACGTTGAATTAATAGAAGATCTCTCACCACCAGTTATAAGATTAAATAGTATTGATAAGGGATATATAGTTGTCGCGAACTATGATACTACAAATATGTATTCCTCAACTGGTGTTATTCCAATAGAAATAACTCCACCAGACGATAAAGACTTCATGATCAAAGTAACAAATAATGATGAAGTTGATATTTCGGTAGATGATAACTTGAAAATATTAATAACAAAGGACTTGAAATTCAGACAAAGTATGGATTTAGTGATAAATGGAAGTGAGTTTTCAAGTCAGAATAAGAAGTTGGATATCTATATATCAACCATAAACCCACTTGGAACCCAAAGCGAAACAGAATTCGGATTTGATGAGGATGTTACATCAGTCCCAGTGGAGTCTTTGATTATTGGTGATATAGATTTGCCAGTTTTCTATAACCAAATCCAAACCCAACCAAATTCAGCTAAGACTTGGAGAGATTTTAATTTTAATATTGACTTTAACCAAAACATTGAACTTCTATCAAATGGAACTTTGCAATTCTATCTTGAAGGTAATTCGTCAATCATATCAAATTCTATAAAAGTTGGTGATGTTGTGGTTCTGAATAATCTATTTGTAGGGACATCTTCAATATTTGATTTTTCTGGTCAATATGAGATAGATTCTGTCTCTGGAAATATCGTAACATTGGATGTTTCAAATAATGATGATTTTATATCATATGCTTCTGGATCATTTCCCCTCTCCATTCATTCAGTATCATCTAGCCTACTAAGTAATAATCCTTATATCTCTCTAAATAAGGGTCTATTCATAAGGATAACGAGAATTAGTGATCTTGAGCAAATACCATTTAATCAAAAGTACTTAGTTGATATTAGAAATCTTGATTATTAATCAAGAAGGTCATCTAATTTAGATTTTCTAAGTTGAATTTTTTCAAAATTTTTGTGTCTTTCTTCATCCCAATGAGAATAATTTCTGAAGAATATCAATTTTCCGTTAAGAGAATTTTTTTCAATGCAATTATCACAAATCCCTAAAAAAAATATATCACCATCATGGGATGATCCGTAACCAATTGATAATTTGGTGACATATCCTGACTTCCACATTTCTATTGTTGGGTCATACTTTGAAAGATCTTTAACTTCAGAGTACTCTAATTTTGTTATTTTGGTACCACAACAAACACAATCTATGGATTTGAAATTTTTCATCAAGTCCCATGGATAGAGATAAATTTGATCTGACATTTCTAATATTTTTTATGCCTCGTCTTCATCAAAGATTTCTTCTTCCCGCCTTTCGGGCTCAAGGGCACCATTTGATTGAACTAACATATAATCTGATCTTGAATAACTCCAATTGGAAAATGTTCCAAGATTTGGATTATAGAATTTAAAAGTATCTAGATACGGGTAATAATTAAGCTGGTGGTTTTCTAGTTTAACTTTTAGTAAAAGCTCTTTATGGATACCACCAACATTAAATAATACTTCAGATTTTGAGGTCTGGTGTGCTTTTGTGATATATCCATTCTTATCCGCCCAAGACTTAAATGATTTGACGTCATGGTCATAGACTGAATATATTCTATCCATTATTTTACCAGTCATACCATCACCAAAGTCAACCTCTTCCCAAAGAAGAGCTCTTGTTCTTACCTTATCATCTTCAAGGTAAACAAGCATTTTAATTTTATCTGGATTCTTTGCATATAGCCTCATGAACTTATTCCTATCATGATATCTCATGCAGGAATTCCAGAGTGTCCCACATCTCATACCATTTGGTGAGAAATAGTTTTCCTCTAAATACCACTTAAGTATTTCCTCACCTGATACAATTTTGTATTTATTTGGATCATCTGAAAAATAACTTTTGTAGAGATTTACGAATTCCTCAATATCGGTTGGGGAAATTCCGAAAATAGAAATTACTTTCTTTGGTAGAAATTTACTTACAAATCTACCTATTTTAAGGGAAGTTCGGAATTTCTTATCCTCAAACCCACCATGTTCAAGATTTAATTTTGTTTTGGGTATAAATGACACCACCCCGACCTCATCTTCTACTTTTATGAAGTCTCCGGCAAACTCAACATATTCTTCTCGCATCAAAATATTTGAAACTCGGCAAACATCACAAGTATATCGCAAAAAATCTTTAAACTTTTGGTCAATATTGAATTTGTAAAACATAATATATAGATTGGTCTAGTTTGTAAATATAATTAAAAAATCAATGCTAAAATATATCTTTGAGAAAAAAGAATTCTATAAAATAGGTGATATAGTCATAATTGAATGGTGGTATAAAAAAATTATAACACCAGTTAAAATTATTGATATATCCGGCAGGAAGTATAAAGTTAGTCATAATATAAGGGAGTCAAAGATATTTAATGCACCTGATCAGATAATTAGTTCATCAGATATTATTGACTACTTTAGATTTTCCGAATCGTGAAATCCTGAAGATAGATAGCTATAATAAAATCTATCACTGTCTGATTCCATATCAAGGTATTGGTCTTTAAGAATATCAATTTCCTCTTTATCAAATTCCTTATTTAGGATGATGTATTTGATTGGTTCGTACTTACCCTCAATTGTTATTTTATTATCTACAAATGGCTCTAGTCCACCCATGCCATCATCAAGGAATTTCCTACCCTTGGAATCACCCTCCAAAAATGGCATTGGCATTTCATTTCTACCACCACCCCCACCTCGACGAGTTCTTTTTGTTCGAGTTCTCTTCTGAGGCTCAGCATCCCAATCCATATCTTGGCAGTATCTCTTCGAGTTCCTAGACTCAGTGTTAACAGACCAACTCTTATACTCTTTTTTAGTCTTGTCTCGTAGAGTTGGTAGATTCTCCCAATTAATTTTTGTACAAGCTTCAGCTAGATTTGATAGGTGTAGAATGTCTTGAGATTCAGATTTGGTGTGTTCGTTATAGTAACCAACTGAAATATTTGTACATTCCGAGATAACTTCGGCAAATTCTGCTGAATCAGTGTAGATTCCAGTATCGTCCTTTTTATAACTCAGTCCCAGTTTGTTAAGCTCATTTGCCAATGTTGACGCAAATCCATCAGAGCAAGTTCTAGTCGCAGTCTGGTGAGTAATTACTGACCCAGTACCACGACGATCAAAAGAAATCATCCTATCATAAGATTTGAAAAACTCAGACCCATATTTAGAAGCATTTCCAGATCCAATACACCCACACTCTTCTCCAACAAAAAAGTAATAAAGACCAGGTATATTTTTCCTGATCATCCAGAAAAGAATTGCTGCACCTGCCTTGTCATCAGCACCAAGGATGGACGATCCATCAGTGGAGATCATATTGTCTTTGACAATATGATTTACATTTACCTGATCTTGGCACGCTGTATCAAAGTGTGATGTGAAAATAGTCCTTGATTCCCCAATTTTATAGAAGTAGTTTCCCCATTGATCTTTTTGAATTCCCTGTGGAATGACACCCAGTTGGGACATTTCAGACACAAAATAATCTTCATATCCATATGGATATGTTTTTTTGGTCATTTTTATGAATGTGGATTTAATCCAGTCTAGTGTAGTCATATAAGCAAATATACGAAAAAAATATTAATTCACAACCTTTTCTAGGTTTTCATCATCTAATTTAGATAGTAGATTTTTAATATATTGATTTGTCTTATCAAAATTAATTTCTCCTGAATTGTCAACAGAATATGATATAAAGTCAATTGACATTTTTTCGGAATAGAAATCAATTTTTTCATCCCTACCAGCAATTCCAATCTTTATTAGTTTTTCTAACCTTATTTTCGCCCTATTGTTTGTAGAAACCCCTTTTCCCCACCCAGTATGATCCTTAATCAATTTAACTAATCTAAGAATTTCAGAAAATTGATAATTCACTTCAACCTCTACCATCATAGGCATATGAATTTAATTTATTGATTCTTCCTTTGATCTCATCATCAATTTTCAAAATTGATTCCTCAAGAATTGGACCACCGACATACGAGTGGATTACATAGTCTGCCTTTTCATTCTTCTTAAATTCGGACATTTCATTTTTGGTTAGTGAAAAGAAATCAATAATGGATAGTCCCACACCCTTCGCACGCATTGCCCTATCACCTCTTTTTGTAAAAACATTCAGAACAATATCAAATTTATCATCCCATCCCCTTTCAAATAAGAGGGAGCTCATGAAAATAACATATGGACTATCCTGAGATCTTCGAAATTTTTCGTATGCACAAAGAAGATCAAATTCAACTTCATCAATTATTTTGTCAAAATCAGAATCCGTGATGACTTTTACGGGATCAATGTATCCATCTTTACTAAAAGGTGAGTATCCAAGACTACGCTTGATGTTCTGATTGAAATAGAATTTGTGACTTAGTATGAATTTCAAGACTAGATCGGCATCAAAGACGGACACGCCCATTTGACGAAACTTTTTCGCTACTGATTTTTTACCTGAAAGTAGATTTCCTGTGAGAGCAACTTGAAGCATTTATTCCAATTTTGACAAATATAGTAAAAATAAATCACTTTCTAAAATTCTTATTGGTAATTATCATTTTAGTGTGTGTTGGGTGAATTAGGTCAATATTAAAGTCTTTTTTTACTCTATTCTTTAGAAATGGTAATAGAAAGTTGTCTTCATACACTATTTTATACCCACTTGGTATCTTTTTTCTTAGAGTCTCAATTGATATTGGTAAATAATTTTCAGCTACCTCTCTTTCCCAGTTATCGGTAAATCTATATTTAAGTAGGAAGTGAATTAGGGTTCTATAATTTGAATTTAATGACCCCCACTTTTCTTCAAATGAACTTATATAGTTTCTATCAAATTTTTGCTTAACTTTCTTTACATCATCTTTAAATTGTGATATCTCTGATTTTGAAATTTCAGTAGATGGTATCATATC
>JACCDG011715538.1_pt1 | contig 18155 bp, 20 predicted proteins | sample 7442471 | NCBI WGS metagenome assembly JACCDG01 (sample SAMN15323444, study PRJNA562643) | freshwater metagenome | isolation source: river surface water | place: USA:Blue River Watershed | collected 2017-08-17 | reverse complement strand
CGCATAAGGGGATTAATCTTCCTATTGCCAAACTTAATTTAAATGCCATTACACCTAAAGATTATGAATGCATTGCTTTTGGTTTATCCCACGGGGTTAAGACCTATGGGATATCTTTTGTTGAAAGCGCCGAAGATGTACGTAAAGTTCGTGAATTTGCGAAACGCAAAGGGTCGAACGTCTATTTAGTCGCGAAGATTGAACGCCGCGAAGCTATTAATAATATCGATGCCATCCTCAAAGAAGCTGATGGCATCATGATTGCCCGCGGTGATTTGGGTGTTGAAATTCCAATTGAAGAAGTTCCAATTGTTCAAAAGAAATTAATTGCCAAAGCCAATGCTTTAGGCAAACCGGTCATTACAGCCACACAAATGCTTGAGTCCATGACTCAAAATGTGCGTCCAACACGTGCCGAAGCCAATGATGTGACCAATGCCATTTTAGACGGTACAGATGCGATCATGTTATCTGGGGAAACAGCCGTCGGTAAATATCCCATTGAAACGATCACGGTCATGTGCCAAATTGCCGCGTATACCGAATCTCAACGTGACAGTGGTTTAATTTCTAATGATGAAACTCAACATACCCGTGAGGCTGTTATTCAAGGGGACATTACGATTCAAGATGCTTTATCATTAAACGTCGTGCGCTCTGCACAGCGTTTGAAAGCGAAATTAATTATCACACCGACATTAAGTGGAAATACCGCGCGTCTCATTAGCCGTTTTAAACCCCATTGCTGGGTTGTGGCTGTGAGTACTTTAGTTGAAAGTGTGCGTTTTTTAGGATTATCTTACGGTGTTCATTCTGTTCTGATCGACGAACAAATCCGTAATAACCCTGTGGCTTTATTAAAACACATTCAATTGCGTGGGTTGATTAAAAAAGGCGATACCATCATCATTACGGAACGCCGTTTATCCAATAAACCCGGCGACACTGATTCATTGGGGATTATCAAGCTCTAATAATGCATTGGATATCTATTTTATTAAAGTTTCCTAACGGCCTTTTCTTCAAAGAAAAGGCCGTTCCCATGCTCACACAACTCTTCGCATGCGGACTAATTGTTTTACTCTCGGGTTGCGCTACACTCGATACACCCACTACTATTAATTCATCGCATCAACAAGTTATCACTGTTAAACCCATTAACACGACTCAAGCACGCCTAACCTTATGGGAAAACACCGGGGGGAAATGGGAACGTCGCTATGGGCCTATTGCCGCTGTGGTTGGGCGTACAGGCATTGCCTTGCTCAATCAAAAACGTGAAGGGGATGGGCATACGCCGTCGGGGAATTACCCTTTATCATTAGCCTTTGGTTATGCGCCCGCTATTAATACTCAGATGAAGTATCGACAAGCCACCGCCACAGATTTCTGGGTCGATGAAGTATCTTCGGCAGATTATAATCAATGGGTGACAAGCAAGCCCGCACAGGGCTCCTACGAAGTCATGCGCCGAAATGATAATTTATACCGCTATGGCGTGGTGATTGATTACAATACCAATCCTATTGTGCCAGGAAATGGAAGTGCCATTTTTCTTCATGTTTGGAGAAATTATTATAAACCAACATCCGGATGTGTGGCGATTAGCCAGCGTCATTTAAAAAGAATATTAGCAAAACTCGATAGCACTAAAAATCCACTCATCATGATTCAAGAAAACCTACTATAATTTAAGGATTGCACGATGAACCATTCTTCAACTGAACGTATCTCCAAAGGCACCATTGCCGCTATTGTCGTGGCGGCCCTTGGCTATTTTGTTGATATTTATGACTTGATTCTTTTTAGCATTGTCCGTGTTAAAAGTTTAACAGCCATTGGAGTTCCCGAAGGTGAAATATTCTCTCAAGGGGTTTTAATCCTTAATATGCAAATGGGAGGGATGTTGCTTGGTGGACTTTTATGGGGAATACTCGGCGATAAAAAAGGCCGCTTGTCTGTTTTACTTGGCTCTATTCTCATGTATTCCTTAGCCAATATTGCCACCGGCTTTGTTCATGATGTGCCCATGTATGCCTTCTTACGTTTTATCGCCGGCATTGGTTTAGCTGGAGAATTAGGGGCGGGAATTACACTAGTTAGTGAGCTTATGCCCAAACATTTACGTGGTTATGGCACCATGATTATTTCATCTGTTGGCATTCTAGGTGCTATTGTCGCCGCTGTCATTGGTGATAAATTTGATTGGCGTATTGCTTATTTTATTGGTGGGGGCATGGGGATTATTTTACTGTTATTGCGCATTAAAGTTTCTGAATCAGGGATGTTTCAAGAGGCAAGCCAACAGCATGTGAAGAGAGGATCCTTAAGCATTTTATTAAAAGATGTTTCTGTTTTTAGCAAATATCTAAATTGCATTATCATTGGCATACCCTTATGGTTTGTCGTCGGAATTTTAATCACATTCTCACCCGAATTCGGTAAAGCCTTAAACATGCCCGCACTTCCGGTCGCCGGGCATGCCATTATGTATACCTATATCGGTTTATCTTTAGGAAGTTTATTAAGTGGGGGATTATCACAAATTCTCTCAAGTCGTATTAAAGCCACCGCAATTTTCATGGTCTTAAATTTAATTTTTATTTGTGTCTATTTATTTAGTCCAGGATTACCATTATCCTTGTTTTATCTGATCTGTTTTGCTTTAGGTATTGCCAGTGGTTACTGGGCCTTATTTGTCACGATTGCCGCCGAGCAATTCGGCACCAATATTCGCGCCACTGTCGCCACCACTGTCCCTAATTTTGTGAGAGGTTCCGTGGTGCCTGTGACATTGTCATTTCAATATTTAAAAGGGCATGTTGGCATTATCCATAGTGCCTTGATCATCGGTTTAATCTTAATTGTACTAGCTTTTTTAGCCCTGAAAGGACTCGAAGAAACCTATCATAAAGACTTAAATTATCTTGAAAAATAGGTCGTATCAAAATTTTCAAAGTTGTTGATTGACAGCTTTTATTTCCTGGATAAGATAAAGGTGATAATTTAGTTCCAACCCCACAACGTATTTAAGGAGTTCTATGAATAATGTGATGTTACTCGGTGTTATCGCTCTATCCGTTTCATTAATGGCAGGCTGCGGTAAGAAGGAAGAAGAAGTTAGTTTAGATAATAATGCCGTCATTTCTGAAAATGTGGTTTCTATCACCGATCCTGCTGCACTTACAGATCCAAATGCTGTTCCTGTCGTCGTTGAAAATGCTGTTGCACCTGCAGCGGAAGCCATGTTAGGTGATTCCTCTTCTGCAACAGGCATTGTGAGCGATAAACCAACACCAAAGAATATTCAAACCGCTTTAAAAAATGCTGGTTTATATTCTGGTAAAATTGATGGCAATATTGGACCAAAATCCAAGCAAGCTGTTGAAGCCTTCCAATCACAAAATGGTTTAAAGGCTGATGGTAAAGTTGGGCCAAAAACATGGAAAGCTTTATCTGCTTATTTAAATAAGCCAAGCGAAGTCATTAATCCAACAGATACCATTCAAACTGAACAATAAGTACATATCTGTTAAAGAGAACATTCTTAAAAGGGCTGGTTGCAAAACCAGCCCTTCTCATTTACAATTAGCGTATGTCCGATACACCTAGACCCCAACTTGAAACACCTAATGGCGCGAAGAATGTTTTGCTTCACTCGTGCTGCGCACCTTGTTCGGGTGAGCTCATGGAAGCCATGGTGCAGTCGGGTATTCAATTTACCATCTTCTTTTACAATCCCAATATTCACCCCAAACGTGAATATGAAATCCGCAAGAATGAAAATATCCGCTTTGCCGAAAAAATGAATATTCCTTTCATTGATGCTGATTACGATACAACGAATTGGTTTGAACGCGTGAAGGGTTTAGAATTTTCACCCGAGCGGGGAGAGCGTTGCACAGCCTGTTTTGATATGCGCTTTGAACGTACCGCCTTATATGCCCATGAACATGATTTTACCGTATTCACCTCCTCATTAGGATTGTCCCGTTGGAAAGACATGAATCAAATTAATGGGTCAGGTGTACGTGCCGCTAACCGTTATCCAAACATGGTGTATTGGACATACAATTGGAGAAAAGGCGGGGGTTCAAGCCGCATGTATGAAATCTCTAAGCGTGAACATTTTTATCAACAAGAATATTGTGGGTGTGTGTATTCCTTAAGAGATACCAATTTAAGCCGTATTGAACGCGGTTTAGCCCGTATTGATATTGGCAAGAAATATTATGGCGACGAAAACTAAACATACAGAATCAGCCGGTGGCATTGTTCTTAATAAAGATAACATGGTGCTTGTTGTCAATCAACGTGGCACATCCTGGTCTTTACCCAAAGGGCATATTGAAAAGGGTGAAAATAAAATTACCGCGTCGATTCGCGAAATTGCGGAAGAATCAGGCGTCACTAATTTAACCTTAATTAAAGAGCTTGGATTTTATGAGCGTTATAAAATTGGGCTTAATGGTGGGGAAGATAAAAGTGAATTAAAAAAGATTCACATGATGCTCTTTAAAACCACTGACATGAAATTACACCCGACAGATCCTAATAATCCAATGGCGGTGTGGGTACATCCGGATGAAGTAACCAATGTGTTAACGCATCCTAAAGATAAAGAATTCTTTCAACAAATTCGTCCATCAATTATTGAGTTAAATGCTGCTTAATTGTTCAAAAGACTTTGCCTTTGAAGAAGGAGTACGTTGGTTTAATACAGCCAGCGAAGGACCGATTCCTTTAATTGCCCAACAGGCATTAGAAGAAGCCGCCTTTTGGAAACTCTCTCCTAATCGTTTATCCATTCAAAAATTCCAAGTTGTTCCTGTTCAATTAAAACAAGCGCTGGCAGATTTAATATCGGTTGATTCTAGGGATATTATTTTAGGCAATAGCGCAACCTATGGGTTACATTTATTAGCCAATGGTTTGCCTTTGCGTGCAAATGATGATGTGCTCTTGATGCAAAATGATTTTCCAACGGATATTTTGCCATGGTTATCGCTTACCAAAAAAGGGATATCGGTTCGGCAAATTAAATCGGAGGGGGCAGTTTTATCCCTCAGTGAAATTGAACGGGCTTTAACACCGACGACAAGAGTCATGTGTTTGCCCTATGTGCATTCTTTCTCAGGGCATACCTTAGACATCCCTGCGATTAGCCAATTATGTAAAGCAAAGAACATTTTATTGATTGTAAATTTGTCTCAGATCGCGGGCATTCGTCCCGTCAATGTAAGTACCTTAGGGGCAGACGCCATTGTGTGTGCCGGATATAAATGGCTCTTAGGTCCTTATGGCACTGGTTTTTGCTGGATGCGTCCGGAAGTGCGTCAAACGCTTGATTATCCTCAGAATTATTGGATATCATTAATGGATGAGTACAGTATTAATCTGAATGAATCATTGACGTTAAATGATGATCATTCCACACGTCGTTATGATGTGTTTGGGACGGCAAATTTCTTTAATTATTATCCTTGGACAGCCTCGATTAATTATTTAATGGATGTAGGTATTGATCGCATTGGCAAGCACAATGAAGTACTCAATCAATCATTCATGAATATGCTTGATCCATCACGTTTTAAGATCTCAAGCCCAACTCAACACATATCACCCATTGTAGTTTTTTCGCATCAAGATCCAAGTCGCAATAAAGCCATTCAAGCTTATTTAACAGAGCAGAAATTCTTTGTCGCTTTATGGAAAAATAATTTGCGAGTATCCCCGCATCTTTATAATAATCAATATCAAATCAACTCTTTAATCAAGGCTTTGCATGACTGCGCGTAATTCAAATGTGATCAAAAAGAAATCTGGTGTACATGGGTATGGATTGTTTGCCAAACGTGATCTAGCAAGAGGTGAAAAAGTCATTGAATATGTCGGCGAGAAAATCACCAAAGCGGAATCTGACCGTCGAGGCCCTAAACTCGTTGAGTATGCCAAACGTCATCATGAAACAGGGGCTGTTTACATTTTTGAACTGAATAGCCGTTATGATATTGATGGTCATGTTCAATCAAACTTAGCACGCTTTTGTAATCATTCCTGCGAACCTAATTGCGAAACAGAAATTATTAGAGGGCATATTTGGATTTTAGCCTTACGGGATATTAGCAAAGGGGAAGAACTATTTTATAACTATGGTTATGATTTAGATGATTATGAAGACCATATTTGCAAATGTAATTCTAAGCGTTGTATCGGTTACATCGCCGGCGAAGAACATTGGCCAAAACTGAAACAACATAAGCTATGATGAATATACTGATGGTAGGGCTAGGAGGTTGCATTGGGGCTTTGTCGCGCTACTGGCTCGCAGGCCTGATCAATCGTTGTTATCCAGCGGTTATTTTCCCATGGGGAACTCTTGTCGTTAATTTATTAGGCTGCTTCTTAATTGGATTTTTAGCAGGATTAAACGTCTCCCGTCAATTTTTAACGGAACCACTACGGTTATTGTTGTTTACCGGTATTTTAGGGGGCTTCACGACATTTTCTGCGTTTGGCCTTGAAACAATGGTATTATTTCAAGATAAATACCCGCTCATGGCTTTATTAAATATAGTAGCTCAAGTTGTTCTTGGCATTATGATGGTATTTGTGGGGCATCGCCTTGCTTTAGCACTTTAACGGATTGATTATACCTATGACAAAAAAAACCGTCTGCGTCATCGAAGATGACCGTGATATTAATGATTTAATTGTCTACCATCTTAATAAAGAAGGGTACTCGGCATTTTCTTTATTTGATGGGGCCAATGCCATTGATTTTATCCGTACAAAGAAACCTGATTTAATCCTCTTAGATTTAATGCTTCCTGAAGTCGATGGTCTTGAAATTTGCCGCCTTGTCCGTTTTGATCCAACGATCAATCATATACCAATTATCATGTTAACAGCCAAGGGTGAAGAGTCTGATATTATTGTCGGCCTTCAAATTGGTGCGGATGATTATTTGGCTAAACCTTTTAGCCCAAAAGTATTATTAGCCCGTATTAAATCTGTAATCCGACGCTGTAGCGATAATAAATCAACCCCTGAAGCCAAACAATTGCGTCAATACGGTGATTTGACCCTCGATTTGCTTAAACATAAGCTGATGTTTAAGACAACGGAGATTATTCTAACCGCGATTGAATTTGATATTTTAGAATTTCTCTCCCGTCAACCAGGCCGTGTTTTTTCCCGTGATCAAATTTTAAATGGTGTTTGGAAAGATGGGAAATTTATCATTGATCGTGCCGTCGATGTGCATATCCGGGGTCTTCGTAAAAAATTAGGCCCTGCCGATTACTTTATTGAAACTGTCCGTGGAACAGGGTATCGCTTTAAGGAAACCGACACATGACCAATGTCGTCATTGTCCTTTTATTTGTTTTAACCGCTCTTGCCGTTTTCTTACTCACACGCAAATATTATTTACAACGTTTAGAAGAAATACGCCGCATGTCATTGTCCTTATCCCAAGGCATTAACACATCCCGCTTAGCCATTAATCATAAAAGTAGCCATGATATTGCCATTGTCTTAAATGAAACCGCCCGTCGCTTTAATAATCAACTCAAGGAAGTATCTGAGGAAAAAAATAAATTTGAAGCGATTTTATCGAGCATGACAGAGGGAGTTATTGTTGTTCATGCCAATGGCAAGTTACAACACATTAGCCCTAATGTGCAGCATATGTTGGAATTACGTTCAACTCAATGGGGAGATCGCCCTTACTGGGAAATCATCCGCCATCAACATATTACCGAAACAATTAAACAAGCCTTCAAAGATAAAAAAGCACTTCGACGAGAAATTATTGATTTAAGTTCTGAGAAAACGTACTTTAATATGCAAATCTCACCTGTACTCACACCGGATGGTGAAGTTATTTCTATTGTGGCGGTGTTGCACGATATTACCGAGTTAAAACAATTGGAATTAATGCGTGCAGAGTTTGTAGCAAATGTTTCTCATGAACTTAAAACACCTTTAACCTCCATTAAAGGCTATGTAGAAACACTCAAAGAAGCTGTGGTGGATGATCCTCAATCCGTCGATAAATTTTTAGATATCATTCAACGTCAAACAACCAACCTTGAAAATTTAGTGAATGACCTATTAATTCTATCTTCTTTGGAATCAAGCTCCGTGAAAATGGAATTTGTGTCTGAGTCGCTTAATAAGGTTATGGACAATTTCTTATTAGGTTATAAGAAAATCATGGATGCGTCGGGGCATCAATTTAAAATCACAATTGAAAAAGATCTACCCGAAACAGTCTTTGATCGTTTGCGCATGGAGCAGGTTTTAATCAATTTACTGGATAATGCCATTAAGTTTACACCTCGAGGGGGAGAGATCGTATTAAATACCTTTATCGAAAGTTCTTATATTCGCATTGATGTGAAAGATTCTGGCGTAGGCATTCCTTCGGAACACATATCCCGCGTCTTTGAACGTTTTTACCGCATTGATAAAGCAAGGTCCCGGGAATCAGGGGGGACAGGTTTAGGTTTGGCTATTGTTCATCAAATCATGGCCGCTCATCAAGGCAAAGTCGAAGTTAAAAGTTATCCCGGCCAAGGCTCAACATTTTCAGTATTCTTGCCCTTAAAACGTTCTTAGAACTGTGTTATAATTAAGCCTATGTCAAATTTTCAATGCATTTCCACAGATCAAGCCAATCAACTCTTATCCACATCGAAAGCAACCATTGTCGATGTGCGTAATGCCAATGCCTATGAAGAAGCGCATATTCCAAATGCCATTCATCTCAATGATAGCAGCATCGATGATTTCTTAAAGAATACCCGTCAAGATTTACCGCTCATTTGCTATTGCTATCATGGTTATTCCAGCCAAAGGGCTGCGGCATTCTTTATTGAAAATGGATTTAAAGAAGTTTATAGTGTCGACGGTGGATTTGAAGAATGGAGACAACATTATGGTTTATAAAAGCATTGTGTTATTTGTATTACTTCTTATCGGTACAACAGAAGCATTTGCCGTCACCGACGATGAATTAATCAATAAATATGGGAGCCGTCTTTACAGCGCAACCATTGAAGCCCGCTATGCCTTTCAACGCCAAACAGGCGTGCGCTGGGATAGCTCAACCAAATCTCAACGTAAGAAATTTCTTGAACAATGGGAAACCCAACAGATTGCAAAAGCGCAACAAGCAGCCGAAGAAAAAAAATATAAGGACGAGGTAGCTACGGCCAAAAGAAATGCACTTCGTGATAAAGAAATATACGAACAACGAAAAAAAGCTGATGAAGCCTCTCAACAAGCCGCAGAAGCGTATGATGCCGCTCAAGCTAAAAAAGATCGCATCCGAAAAAATGAAATGTTTAAACAACGAATTTCTGATTTAAAAGACGGTGATCGTAAGTAAAGTCGTGAAAAAAATTTTTCCTATTAGCGCTGTTATCTTTGACATGGACGGAGTGATTACCGATACAATGCCTTATCATTTAAAGGCATGGGTCGATACATTTGCAAGCGTTGGTATCAAAGTTTCATACACTGATATTTATAAACGTGAAGGGCAGCGTGGCATTGACAGTGTTCGGGAAATATTTAATGAGCATAGTATGAAATTTGATGAACACATCGCCCATCATTTACTGAAGACCAAAGAAGAATTATTTAAAAACATTTTTAAAGCTAAATTTATTAACTCAAGCCGTTCCTTTATTCGTCAATTAGCAAAAAAAGGCTTTCGTTTAGGTTTGGTAACGGGCACATCCCGTCATGAAGCTCAAAAATTACTTCCTGTTTCAATATGGGAACTATTTGATGTCACTGTGTGTGGCTGTGATGTTCAAAATGGCAAACCGCACCCAGAGCCTTATTTAAAAGCATTAGCAAAACTGAATTTAAAACCCAATCAAGCTATTGTGATTGAAAATGCTCCTTTTGGGATTCGATCAGCGAAGACAGCAGGCTTAACATGTTTTGCCCTTGAAACTTCTTTACCCAAAAAATATTTAACAGAAGCGGATCTTGTTGTCAGTGGATTTAAACAATTAACCGATCACATTAATTTGGTCCCTGCATGAAAATCAAAAAAGCCTTAGTGTTAGTTAAACATAGTTCTTATGAGAATTATTTCAAACGTCCTGATAGCTCGACTGCATTGAAACAGAGCTTAACAGCATCGGAAATTAAACGTTATAAGAAAACTCATGATATTCATTACAAGTCAGTAGATGTAATCCAAAGTACGTTAAAGAAATTACGTATTGATTATCAAATGTATTTTCGGGCGTCGAAAATTGATTATAGCCGTTTTGATTTTATTATTACCGTTGGGGGAGATGGGACTTTTTTAGAAGCATCTCATCACGTCACAATTCAAGCGATTCTTGGGATTAATTCTGACCCATCATGGAGTGTGGGCCGTTTTTGCGCAGCCAATGCGCAGAATTTTGAACGATATATACAAGATTATTTAAAGGGTGATGCCCATATTCAACTGTTACAGCGCTTTAGTTTAAAATTAGCGTCGGATAAACGAAAGTTCTTAGTCCTTAATGATATTTTAATTTGTCATAAAAATCCTGCCGCCATGAGCCGCTATGTTTTAAAAGTCAAAGATAAACATGAAGAGCAACGCTCGTCAGGGATTTGGGTATCAACAGCTGCCGGATCAACCGGAGCTATTCAATCAGCAGGTGGCATGGTATTACCGCCTCAAAGCCGTTTGATTCAATATAAACCGCGTGAGCTTTACCAAGGGTTTGGGGTGAGTTATATGCTCAAAGGTGGTTTATTAGATAGTGGAGATACTTTATCTGTCGCCTCCTTAATCCGCGAAGGAGTGGTCTTTATCGACGGATCCCATTTATGCGTGCCGTTTGGCTTAGGGGATACTTTAAGCATCTCCCATTCTAATCATCATTTAAGGCGGATCGATAAATAATGAGTAAAGCAGTCTTACTAATCAGCCATGGCAGTCGTTTTGCAAAGACTAAAGAGGAAGTATCCTTACTTGTCACTAAACTAACAACTTTATCGAAGGTGGATATTTTTGAATATGCTTTTCTGGAGTTAGAGACCCCTAGCATTCCCGATGGAATAGACCTTTGTGTAACTAAGGGAGCCACTCGGGTTATTATTTTACTTAATTTCTTAAATTCTGGCCGTCACGTCGATGAAGATATACCTCAGATAGTCAACGAAGCCAAACAACGTCATCCTCATGTGCAGTTTTCTATTACGCAGCCCGTCGGACAACACCAAGGCATTGCTAATTTATTCTGTGATTTAATTGCAAACGAATGATCCACGCCTCATTTACCAAACAAATACTCGCCTGGTATCATCAGAACAAACGTGATTTACCATGGCGGCATACCCAAGATCCGTATCGGATTTGGATTTCCGAAATGATGCTGCAGCAAACCACCGTTGTCACGGTTATTCCATTTTATGACAAATGGTTTCGTTTATTCCCAACCGTTCATGATTTAGCCAAAGCACCTCTTGAAACGGTGTTAAAAGCCTGGCAAGGATTAGGGTATTATAATCGTGCGCGTAATTTGCATAAAACAGCAAATATCATTGTCAGTGAACATAAGGGTATTTTACCTAAAGATCCTCTGACAGTGAGAGCCATGCCAGGATTTGGGCCTTATGCTACGGCGTCAGTATTAAGCATTGCGTATGAAATTCCTTTAGCCTTAATTGATGCCAATGTCCGTCGAGTATTCATGCGTTTGATGGCGGTGAAGGGTATTTCATCGCCAGCTTTGGATAAAACATTCTTACCTATACTTGAACGTTTGTTGCCTAATAAAGAAGTGGGTAATTTTAACCAAGCGCTCATGGAATTAGGTGCCTTGGTGTGTAAACCTAAAAATCCTTTATGCTTAAGTTGCCCGGTGAAGCAACATTGCCAAGCCTATGACCAAGGCACCCAAGAAATTATCCCGGAGCTAAATAAAAAAGTCATCCAAGAAATCCATGCTGCCATTGGCATTATCAAAGACGGTAAGAAATATTTTATTCAACAGCGCGCTAATAAAGGACTCTTGGCCAATATGTGGGAATTCCCAGGAGGTAAAATTGAAAAAGGGGAAGAGGCTAAAACAGCTGTTACTCGTGAATTAAAAGAAGAATTAAATATTACCGTCTCTGATGCCACCTATTTATGCGCCGTCACCCATTTCTACACCCAATTCAAAGTCAAATTATCCGTATGGCAATGCACAGTTAAGCCTAAGCCTAAAACAGATAATACCCACCGCTGGGTAACGCTCGAAGAAATGTCCAAATACCCCATGCCCTCCGGATCCGCCAGATTCGTGGTGAAATAGACAAAATCCCATCCTTTATGGATCGGGATTTTGTCTATATTCACAAACAATTTGAAACAGATAAACGCAATAAAACCAAAGTTGTTTTTGCCTCAATCACCGATGAATTATTACAGTATTTGATTCAAGAAGTGGAAAGCATGCATATTCCTTGCCAGGATATGGAAATTGCTCCTTTAAATTTAACCGGCTTATTAGTGGCAGAAGAATTTAAAAATAGCACCCAGGCTGTAGTTGTTTTATCTGATAAATTAACTTATCTGACCATATTTGAAAATCAGAACATCAAATACATTTACACAAGCCATACAGGTAGCGAAGATTTATTTACCCTAGGTCAAGCCAATGAGGCCCATTGCCGTACCTGGGCGGAAGAGCTTAAACGCGCACTTAAATCATTTGGTTTAGATAATCAAGGTGAAGTCAAACAGATTTCCTTAATATGGGATGAATCAGAAGTAAAAGGTTTTGATGAGTACTTGCGCAGCACATTAAACTTTGACGTAAAGCCATTAACATTATTAAGTGATCTTGCTCATCAACCGCTCAATCCTATTTTCTTAGTGGCTGCTGTACCGGCAATTTATCATGTCACTAAAGCCCGACAAACATTTCCATTAAAACATTTTTTCGCTCAAGTCAATGCGGCGAAAGCCATGCAAAGAAATTTGGTCATGGCCACCGTAGTCATGGGTGTTCTTGCTTTTACATTTGCCATCGCTGGCTACTATTTTCATAATGTCGAGCAACAAGCCAAAGCTGATGTTCAAGCCACCAATGAAGAAATCGTCCTCATTGAAAAAGAATCTCCTGAAGTATTCAAGCTGCGCGATGAATATACTCAAACACGTAATCAATTATTGGCCCAAGCCACCTATGTCAAACTTCTTAACCGCATGTCATGGTCAGAAGCATTAAGTGTGGTTGCTTCCGAATTACCTGTGGAATTGTCGTTGACCTCATTTAAAGTCAATGAAGGCGGTCAAGCCACATTTACCGGTGAAGCCTTTCAAATGGAATCAGTGGCTAAATTGTTAAGACAATTAGAAACATCCGCCATCTTAGAACAAGGCAAATTCAGCTACTTAAATGAGCAAGAAGTTGATAAGCGTAAACTATTTCGCTTTGGCATCTTAGCAAGTATGAAAGTAGGGGAAGAGTCATGAAAACAACTCCTGAACTTAATTCAAAACAAATGATTATTACCGCGGTAACAGTTCTTGTTGCCATTGGTTTAGGTGTGATTGTCTTACAGCAATATGATGCTTCTGTTAAAGCTGTGGCTCAATTGACAACCCAACAAAATCATTTAGCAAAGATTAAAAAAGAAATTGAAGAAACACGTAATTCCATTGAGAAATTTAAAAAAGAACAAGCTGAGTTTAAAGGCATGCTCTTTGATGAACGCGATATCCCATCATTCTTAGATGGCATTTCTGCCTCCGCAGCGAAATCAGCTGTGTATGTGGTTGATATGCAAAGCCAGCAATTTAGTGAAGTCAAGGTGCCGAAACATGTTCTTGATTCCGGAGGGAAAATACAAAAAGTCAAAAATTATGAAGTTGATGATGAACGCGAAAAGTCGCCTAAGGAAGAATTAAATGAAATGTTAACATTGGCCGCCATGCCAATTAACTTTAAAATTCGCGGGGACTTTCAAGCGATTGTCAATTTCATGAATTCAATTGAGAACTACCGCCAATTATTAAATGTCAGCAATGTGGAAATTTCAAATGGTAGCAGCTATCCGTATTTAACATGTCAGTTTACTTTAAAAATCTATAGCTTAAAGAAATTGGGGGACATTAACCCATGAAACCTATAACATTGACACTCTTCACCGTAATGATTTTAGCCGTTGCCTCTCAACATGTTTTTGCGGCAACTGAAACTCAAAAGCCTTTAGTTGAAAAAGTGGAGGACTTAGAATTGGCCAAGGTCATTTTAAAAGCTAATCCAAAGATTTTAGCGGTAAAAAATGATCCTTTTAAGCCAATTACAACCAAAAATGCTTTTGATCCAACCGCCAATATTGTTATGAACCCTGCGGATCTGTCTAATCAAGTATTAGCGGATGCCATGGGCAATGTGAATGTTGTTGGTATTGTACGCATGGACCAAGATTACCGTGCTTTTATTACAACGAGCGATAAAAAAGGTGTTTATAAAGCACAAGATAAAATCGGCAACTACACGATTGAACGTATTGAACCTACTCAAGTCGTGTTTAAATTAGGTGAGAACGAAATCGTTAAAAAAAGAGGTCAATTATGAACCGCAATTTTAAATTAACTACATTAATCATTGGGGCTATGTTTTTAATTAATATGAATGTCGCCTTAGCTGAAGTCAATCTTGGCTCTGACATGGAAAGTACAGACATGATTGAAAACAGATTAACAACCATTGATACGGCCTACACTGAGGCTAAATCTATTCCTTCTGTTCCTTCAGATACAAAAAAAGCAGCTGTTGAAGAAACTGTGCCTGCGTCTTTAACATCAGATCAAGTCTTAGATTTATTGATTAAAACAGACAAAGAAGAAAAGTCCATGGACTTTGATTTTGACGAAACAGAATTAGAAAGCATTTTGCGCACTATTGGTAGTTTAGCCGAAATCAACATTGCGCTCGATCCAACTTTAAAAGCCACCAAGTTAGATTTACATTTAAAGAATGTCAAAATCCGTGAAGCCTTAAATATTATGGCTGATTCATATGGGTTGGCTTTTAAGAAAATTGGCGACTCATTATATGTTACAACTAAAGATAAATTACGTAATGATAATTTAACCTCACGTTTAATTAAATTACGTAATGTGAAAGCTGCTGAGATTAAAAGCATGACAGGCTCTTTAGTTGAGAAAATCAATATTAGTGAAGATACAAATTCCATGATTGTTGTCGGAACATTGGAAGAAATTAAGAAAATCGAAGAATTAGTCAAAAAGATCGACGTATCACAACCCCAAGTTGTGCTCGAAGCTAAAATCATCGAAATCAATAAAGATGCTTTAAAAGACTTAGGTGTTGATTGGTCTGATACCGTTGGCACAAGCATGCAAGAAACAGGGCGCACCACTGATTTAGGTAAAACTGCCGTATCAGATGGCGCCTCTTTAGCTAAAGTTGCGGCATTTTCACGGACACCAATACAAGTGAACGCCTTAATTCACATGTTAGAAAACCAAAATAAAGCCAAGGTTTTATCCAACCCACGTATTATTACCTTAAATAATCAACAATCAGAAATCTTTGTGGGGGATCGCATTCCTTACACAATTAATTCTGTAACAGGTGGGACAGCTTCAACCGAAGTACGCTTTGTCGAGCCTGGTATTCGTTTACGCATTACACCATCGATTATTGATAACGATTTTGTTGTAATTAAGATTGAACCTGAGGTCAGTTATGTTTATGATTTCAGAGGGGGAGAAAATAATAATCAATACCCATGGGTTAAAACACGTAATGCCACCGCATTCGTGCGTATTAAGAATAATCAACCATTTGTGTTGGGTGGTTTATTAAACCAAGAAGATAAGAAGGCTTTATATCAAGTGCCTTTATTGGGTAAGGTTCCTTTATTAGGAAATTTATTCAGCTATGAAAGACACACTGTCACTGATTCAGAATTAATCATCACAGTAACACCAACTGTCGTGACACAAAATTAGTTCTTAACACATGAGTTTAAGTTAGTGGTTGATGGTTAGTCTTTTTAACTATCAACCATTAACTGTTTATAAAAAGGTTAAAGGCATGCTCAATCGTTTAAACACAAAGTGTGCATTTACATTAATTGAAGTTCTAGTTAGCCTCATGGTGATTGGCGTCATTGCCGTTACTAGTTTTACCGCTATTTCAGCATTAAATCCCGAAACAGAAGCATCCCGCACACGATTAATCGCTGAAAAATTAATCACCAAAAGCCAAGAAGAAATACGTCGATTTGCCTCGACACGCACCAATTTTGATCGTTTAGAACGCGATTTCGTCTTTGAAGATATAACGACCTCATTTCCAGGATTTACACGCCCAATTCGACCACGCTATATTTCAAGAGGTTCTTTAGATTTAAAACAAGCTGAAATTAGTATTACCTACACTGATTTTAATAAACCTAAAACACTTACATCAGTTATCGTTTTATCTAGCCCTCCCGAAGGATTGCCCGGGAATGTTATTGGTGAAATTAGAAATTCCTCGACAGGAGCTCTTCTCGAAGGTATTAATTTAGTAATTACCGAACCTGTCACAGGTCGAACATTTACAACAACTTCGACAGTTCCATCCACACGAAGTAGTGGTACTCCATTTAATTATGATTTCTCTGAATCAGGATCAGGAAGATTTCTTTTAAAGCCCGGTGTCGACTGGACAATTTCGATTAAAGATCAAGCAGGATATTTTAATAAAGAGGTATCCAATATCATGCTTGATTCAGGTCAAGAGCGTCCCGTTAATATATCAATTGACCCAACTCCTAAAGTAACAATTACAGCCGAATTAGTTGATCCAAGCGACGCTCCTTTGACAATTGCCAAATCAATGCCTATTACTCTTTATGAAAATGCAAAAGCTGTAGAACCAACAAAACAAATTACTCGCCAAACAACATTTGAAGTAAATTTTAAAAGTTTAACCGAAACTAGATGTTTTACATTAGCCACCGCCGATGCCTATAAGTCTAATTATGTCGGTAATTTATCTTGTAAAGGTTATCCCTATCATTCAGCAGGATGGTCAACAGCGGGATGTGATAATTGGATCGGAACAGGGGCAGAAACAAATCTTTGCGTTTCTCCTGGTGCTTCTCAAACCGTTAAAATTGTTTTATCTCCCGTGCCAACCGCGAGTGTGACTGGAATTGTTAAAAATAATCTTACGCCAAGTAAACCCATTGCCAATGCTGCTATTTTTACAACATGGTTTGATAAAACACCTTGGCCGGTAGTTAATGTTCCTTCTGGTACGGATGGGTCATTCTCCGCAATAGTCCCTGCAGAAGGTTCTATTTATTTTCCTCTAAAATCTCCAACGAAACCTATTTTGTATGCAAGAGCGGCAGTCGATCTGACAAATTGTTGTCGAGATGTTGTTCATTTGGAACTTTCGAGTCCTAATGCTACTTTTGGTACTTCAGCTGTACTTGCAAAAGAGTCCATTACCAATGACTTAGTAATCTCTGCCGAAGATAAATACTGCGGGAATGCTATAGGAAGAATTGTTGATGATTCTATTGATGGAAAACCTCTGATTAAAACAGAATCTAAAATAGAATTCTTTTATGGGATTTATACTAAAACAGGAGAATATGCCTACAGATGTAATAATTATGTACCGGGTGTAGGGCCTTACAAAATTCCTGCTGGAAAATTTTGGTTACTTGTATCGAATCCCGGTTACTATACGTACACAATACCAACAAATGAATTTTATAATGTAACGGGAAGCAAGATCATTCAAGTTGTTCTCAATGATGAAATTGAAATCCCGCAAGTCGCCTTATGGCCAAAAGGAACGGGAACTATTCGAGGAAAAGTGACAATAGGGGAAACAGGCGTTCCTATAAAAGGTGTCGTTATACATATTAAGTTAGGCAATGAAGTAAAAACAGCAACAAGTAATGCGACCGGTGACTATGAATTCTTAAATGCTGCGGAGACATGGCCGCCTAAAGGTGTTACGGAAGAGGGCATTCGCCAACGCTATGTTCAAACTCCAAAGAATTATACTCTTGAGGTTGATGAGCCGCCTCTCTACGACAATTATTCAACACCAGCTTTTACTTTAGAAAAGACTACAACCGTTATAAAAAACATCAAGTTG
>JACCDG010104023.1_pt1 | contig 18183 bp, 18 predicted proteins | sample 7442471 | NCBI WGS metagenome assembly JACCDG01 (sample SAMN15323444, study PRJNA562643) | freshwater metagenome | isolation source: river surface water | place: USA:Blue River Watershed | collected 2017-08-17 | reverse complement strand
TATCTGATTTAATAAATGCTAAAGCAATGTTATAAAGAGATAATTCACTTAGGTAATCATCAGAGTTTAACCAATTAAAAATTTCGCCATTTGCTAAATTCCAGCCTTTGTTAATAGCATCAGATTGCCCTTGATCAGATTCTGAAATAAAGACATCTACAAAATCAGAAAATTTGTTTACTACTTCTACAGTATTATCTCGACTACCACCATCAATAATAATAATTTCAATATTAGGATATTTCTGTAATACGATCGAATTAATAGTTTGATCTATAAATTCTCCCTGATTAAAAGAAGGTATAACCAGTGAGATTTTGGGCCAATCAATGATAGAAGAATACAAACTATCATAATCAGTTTTAGTAACAAAAGGCCAGGTATTTTTTTCCAAAATCTAAAATTTTAACTAAGGAGAACTAATTAATTCCCATAGAGCCTAAACTCTTTGTAAAGTAAAATATTGCCAATATATAAAATGCAAAACATATTAACATTATTCTAAATAAAATGTTCCTATGTTTAGTCAACTTAAATCCAGAGAGAAAAACAATTGGAGAAGTTGCCTGTAAAACCCTACTCAAGGGTGAAAAAAACGTGACACTTCCCAAATAAAATACTATTAAAAGAATTGAAAATAAATTATTTCTTAAATAGTCACTCCCTTCAAAATAGAAAAGTACTAAAATAACAGACCAAAATAATAAACCGAATCCGAGAACCCCACCTTGATTTTCATCGACATAAGAGTTTAACTTGTCTAATCCAATACCATAAATTAGATTACTAATAGTCAGAGAAATCAAACATGAAAAGATCATAGCAAAAAATAAAACATATTTAATATTAAATTTGTTTTTATTATGAATGATATTTGAAAATAAATACAAGACTATAACTATATAAAATAAATAATGTACCAACGGTGAAAGCAAAATAAAAAAATACTTACGCCAATCTTTGAAATAAAAATGCCCTAATAAAAAAAAACAAAATGCCAGCCCCTGCCTTAGAGTCATTATGTAATTTGCCAAAAAAAAAGGTGTCAATGAAATTACAATTATCCAGAATAAAGAAATTTTTGATTTGTTATAGAGTGTATAAATTGTAAAAAAAGCAGATATAAATATTAATATTTTGATAGTAATTTCAGGCGAAAATTGAAATAATGTAATTAAATATACTATAAAAAAATAAAGTGGCTCAAAAATAAAAAATAATGGGAAACCATAATTTAACGCCCTAATAAAGAAATTCTCAGCATTAATAACATGCTGCAAATAGTTTTGTCTATCTACAATCTGACTTGAATCAATTGAAAATAAAACATCAATATTAGTCAAACCAAAAACAAAAACTAAAATAAGTATTAGATTAAATACTTTTCTGAAGCCCATTTTTAAACATTTATAAAATAAAAGTTCTACTTCCAAGTAGCATGCTTGACTTTAAATTGTTGTAAAATATTTAAAATAATATTCAAACGATCAATTTCATTATACTTGTCAATTACTGTTTTACCCTTATTTGTCAATATGTTTTTCAATGAACTATCTGTTATTAAATTATACAAATGTGTTGCCAATGAAGATGCGTTGCTTAAGTCCAATAATAATGCAGCATCTTCAACTTGCTCTTTCAATCCTCTTAAATCAGAATAAAGCACAGGAACACCCAAATGGAAAGCTTCGAATGGAGGCAAATTAGTTGGTCCAAAATAAGTCGGCATAACTAGTCCCAACGACTGTTTATAAAATGACGCCATTTTATTGTCTTCTATATATCCTACAAATCGGACGCGATTTAAAATTTGTAGCTCCTTTGCAACACTTTTAATATGACTAAGATTACCCTTATCAACACCAGAAAATACTGCAAATATTGATATATTAAACTTTTCTTCTAAAATCTTCAATCCATGAAGTATGTAGATATGATTTTTATGGGCCCAAAATTGAGCAGGATAAAATATATATTCAGTTGAAATATCAAGGAGTTTCTTAACATCAATATCAATTCCGTTATTAATTGAAATTGAAGGCGAAAATGGGATTACAAATACTCTATCTAAATCAACTGTAAATCTTCTTGACAAATTTTGTTTACCCAGTTCTGAATCCACAATAATTCCTACAGCTTTAGTAAGTGCTTCACTGAATTGCTTTTCTCTTAACTCAAAGCCCCTATTTGCTCTAATTTCGGGGAATTCAGGATGATCTCTATGACAAAGATCCCATACTGTATAAATATAATTTGTTTCTGATAAATCTTTATACAAATCATTTGGTGATATAAAATAAACCAAATCTATATCATTCTTGTTTAGATGTTTCTCAAATGTAGATTTGCCTATTATTTTATTAATCAAAGAAGAGTTAGCAAAAGACATCAAAAAATTTCTGATAAATCTTACTACCCTCTGAAAAATGTTTAATCTAAAATAGGATACTTGAAAACCATTAGATTCAAAAAAATTTATATTTTGCTTAAACAATGTAATGACAACTACACTTGTAGAAAAATCAGGTAGATCTTTTAGTAAAAGAATTGCATTAATGGACTGATTATACCCACCTCCAGCATGAATAACTTGATCAAAAACAACTCCAACCCTGATGGATTTATATCTTATCATTTTATTTTTCTAACGATGTATGTGGAAATCCAAGTATTAAAACCACACTTTTCACCAGTCATCCATTCGAGCTGTTCAACAATTTCAAATTTTGATTTTTGAAGCAACTCCTTTAATTCTGGAGTGAATAAATACCTCATTGTATGTTTTTCTTTAATCTCCTCTTGGCTACCGTCAAAAGATTTAATTTGAATTGTAAAATTTACATCTACAAGATTTTCATTAGGATAAATTTCTGGTTCAGCAATCCTTAAAATATTAATTTTTTCATTAGAAAATCTTTTAATCCTAACTTGAGGTTTATCAGTAAGTACAGCTGGTCCATACCAACAATCAAACACGAACAATCCACCCTCTTTCAAATGTAATCCAGCTGTTTCAAACATATTAAATAAGTCCTCATTACTTGTCTGATAACTTGTTACATGGAATAAAGAGATAACTACATCAAACTGTTTTTGTATCCGAACGTTTCTTACATCTCCAACAATAAATTCTAGCTTATTATTCCCCTCGTTAATAATACAAGCTTTTTTTATCATCTCTTCACTTTGATCAACACCAACAAGTTTATATCCCAATTCAGAAAATAATTTAGCATGCTTACCAGTTCCACAGCCTAATTCCAAAATTTCCGAACCATGAACAACAGAGTTTCTAACAAATAGTTCATTTACAAAATTAACTTCTCTGGTATAATCCTTATCTGAATATAGCAAATCATAATATTCAGAATACTTATCAAAAATTATCTTTTTCATCCTAATACCTCCCATACAGCCTCTGAGACTCTTTTAATTTGATCTTTTTTTAACCCCAAACCACTTGGAATATAAAAACCTTGACTGGAAAGATTTTCTGCTACTGGATATGACTCATTTTTAAAGTACCCCAAATTTTTCAAAACTGGTTGCATGTGCATTGGATAGAAAAATGGTCTGCAACCTATTCCTTTTTTGTGCAACATCTTAATTGCTTCATCAGCATTCATTCCTTTGTTTTTATTAATAACAATACCATAAACCCAATAAATATTATTAGCATATTCTGTCCCCTGAAGTGGAAGTTGAATATCCGCAATCCCAGATAATAAACTGTTATACAATTGGCCCATAGCTCTTTTTATGAGAACAAATTCATCCAATCTCTCTAATTGTGCTAACCCTAATCCTGCTTGAATATTAGTCATTCTAAAATTCCAACCTAATTCATCATGAACAAACCTCTTTTCAGGCTTGAAACACAAATTCCTCAAACTTTTCAAAGAATTTGCTAATTCATTATTATCAGTTACAATCATTCCTCCTTCACCCGTTGTAATATGTTTATTTGGATAGAAACTAAAAACACTAACATCTCCAATAGAACCGCATTTCAAATTACGATACATTTGGCCATGCATTTCAGCGGCATCTTCAATAACTAGTAAATTATATTTCTTAGCTAACAACAGAATCGGGGCAACATCTACAGGTAACCCATAAATATGAACGATCATTATTGCTTTTGTATTAACAGTAATTTTAGACTCAATTTCATCAACATTCATATTCCAAGTCTCAATATTACTATCAACTAGAATTGGCTTTGCTCCAGACCTTATTATTTGACTAATACATGAAATAATAGTGAAAGTTGGCATAATTATCTCATCTCCTGGCCCAATACCTAAAGCATGAATTACTAGATCTATCGCAGCAGTACCATTTGCTACAGCTATACCATACTCTCGTCCAACCTTAGCTGAAAATTTTTCCTCAAATTCTCTAACGAATGGGCCTTCAGAAGATATCCAACCTGAATCTATACACTCATTTAAATATTTTTTTTCATTCCCATCTAATAAGGGTTGATTAACAGGTATATATTCCATATACTAAAGTTTATTATTAAATTATTGTATAAAATTGAACCTAGTTTTATCTTCTTCGCCAGCGTATGGTCCTTGTTTTACCTCTATAATTTCCGTGTTTTCCAACATTTCAAAGCCATGGCCGCCATAAGCCAATAATATAACGTCTCCAGAATATAAAATTCTGTCATCAAAATAGTTCTGATCATCATCAAAGAAAGTCACTTTAACTTTACCATTACGAATAAAAAGTACCTCATTTGTATACAAAACTTCTCTCTTAACCTCATTATGAATGTGAGGTTGAATAATATAACCACTAGGCCGATTCATATATCCCAACTGCTGAGAAAATTCAGATGGTGTGAAAAAATGTATGCCGTCAGCGCTCTTGTTTGCTCTAAAAATAATTGCTAGTAATTTATCCTTACATTTAACTTCTTCAGTCATTTAAATTGTATTTTAATTTGCGTTTTTCATTTATTCTAAAAATATAACTCGCTTCCTTTTTTAAAAAATTTATAATCCGATTTGATGTAATGTTTAAAATTTTAACACGACTTATCGGAATGAATAATGTAGCGGTGCTGTAAAAACCTATAAAATTCGAGAAATTGTTTAAAAAGAAAAGTTCAACAGGGATCAAATCAAACAACTCATCTAATAAGGTAAATTTATTATTTAAGAATTGACTATAATCACGAAAATCTGATGGATGTTTTTTGATTAAAATCTTACTCGTTTGATTCATTAATTTCAAATCATCGAATTGCTCTTCTAATTCATGCAAAAGAAATGGACAAAATATATATTCAAACTGGTCAAAATCAAAATTTAGTTCAATTGAAATAGCATTCTTTAAAATGTCCATTCCTTTTTTTAACAAATCAAATTTTATGACTTCTACATTATATTTTTTAAAACTGCCAATAACACCTTCAAAATCATCAAATAATATGTAATTAAAATTCCTATTATTTAAAACTTCTCCTCTTAGCCACCAAGTATCAAAATATAAGTGCCTTAATCCCGAAGATCCCTCTGCTATACAGTAAATATTACTCTTTTTTATATCTTTCTTCAAAAAGCCAATCAGGTTTTCACTTACATAATCCCCGTCTTTAATAGAAAAATTAGGCTTGTTTGTATCAGTATATAATGGCGAGAATATAATATTTGATCCAAATACATTGCTAATTAATTCAATTAACCATTTCTCATTTTTTTCATTGGGATTCAACCAGCCTTCCTTAGTATACCTAAGATAATATACATTATCTTCTTTTTCTACTAGTTTAGAGCTTAAAATTCCAATCAATGGATATAATCCACCACAATAAAAATTCTTAGACATTATAAAGTTAATCTATATTAAGCAAATTAATTCTTAGCTCTTAATTATTAACAATTTCATCATAGGTCCCCATTCTACTAATTACTCCATTTTTTAACTCAATAATTTTATCGCATTTTTTTAATGTAGATAATCTATGTGCAACAATAACCAAGGTTAATTCAGTTGATATCTTATCAATCGCTTTCATAACTTCTTTCTCCGTTTCATTATCTAGAGCACTAGTTGCTTCATCAAAAATTATGACATCCGCATTTTTATAAAATGCTCTAGCTATAGCCAGTCTTTGTTTTTGGCCTCCAGAAATCCTAATCCCACCTTCTCCAACTACATTATTATACTTATTTTCCAAAGATTCAATAAAATCGGCTATTTGTGCTTTTTTTGCTACATCAATTACTCTGTCAATATCTATTAAATCTTTAGAAACTCCAAATGCAATGTTTTCAGCAATAGTAGAGTCTGAAAGAAATACATTTTGAGGAACGTGCGCAAGGTGCATCTGCCAACTACGCAAATTTTCTTTAGATAATTTTACACCATCAATTGAAATAAAACCACTTGAAGGCTCTAATAATCCCATAAAGATATCTAATAATGTACTTTTCCCGCTACCAGTTGTCCCGATAATTCCAATTCTAGCACCCTTAGGGATTGAAATATTAATTTTATTTAAAACTAGTTGAGATTTTTTTTCATAGCCAAATGATATTTCATAAAGTCTAATTTCATTATTAAATGAGATTACCTTCCTAGATTCATTTTGAATCAAATGTTCTGGCAAAGGTTGTTCTAAAAGGGAAAGTACATCCTCCAACGTTGCAATATTACCTTTAATTGAAATCCAACTACTATAAAGTTGTTGTAAAACAGGTAGCATCCTTTGAGCTCCCAACGCAATAGCACCCAATGTCGGAATGATTAACCCAATACCTTGGGGTTGAATAGCAAAATAATAAGAAAGAAAAGCTATCATTATTATACCAAGCGATTCAACGCCAAATCTTGGACTACTAGCCAAAATTGTAATATAGGCTTGTGCTTTCCTTAAAGGTTTATCAGCTTTTGCATATATATTTATATAAGTGTTTTGTGTCCCATCTAATAAAATATCTCGAATGCCTCCTAATCCTTCCTGTAAGATTTTAATTACTTGACTTGATTCATAACTAACCCTTTTACCATCTTCTTCTAATCTTTTTTTTGTGGATTTTATGACAATGAAATAAATTGACCCTAAAGTAATTATTGATGAAAAAGCAATCTGAGGATTATAAATTATAATTGAAGTAATAATTAATAATAATAAAAATGTAGAGCTAATAATTACTAGTATTGGAACTATTATTTGAAGAATTACAGAGTTTACTTTTCCCGATATGATTGATATTATATCACTACTATTTCGTAGCACATGTACACTATATGGTTGATACAAAGTTTTTTTATATATATCATTACTAAAGTCTGATCCGATGGCGTAACTAATCTTTGTTTGAGACCACAATAATAAAAACCTTAACAATCCTGAGAAAAAAATTGCTATTGAAAATAAAAAAGTAAATGGTAATAATAACTCATTGGGACTCTTAATTTTAAATATTTCAATAAATTGGTATAAATAAATTGATTTAAAAAAAATCTCAGGATTGGTCAAAACTCCTAGAAAAGGAACAATCGCTCCAATACTAATTAACTCAGCTATTGAAGCTAAAATCAATAATATTAACAAAATGAAGAATTGAAATTTTCTTTTCGAAGATACCATATTCCAGAGCCTTCGAAATAAAATAAAATTATTATTTTCCATAATTGTATCTACTTAGTTCTATTAAAAGTTATTTTTATACCAATTATAGACAAGATTTAAACCTTCATCAAAGTATACTTTAGGTTTATAATTCAATAAATTTGTGATTTTTTCTATATTAGCCATTGAATGCCTGACATCGCCCTCTCTATCAGACCTATAAATAGGAGCTATATTTTTGCCAGTTATTAAATTCAATTTTTCTATAATCTGATTTAATGTAATTCTATCTCCACATGCTGTATTATAAATTTGATTTAAAGCCTTAGAATTTTCTGTAAACAATGCTAATTCATTAGCTAAAACAGCATTTTCAACATATGTAAAATCTCTACTGGTCTCACCGTCACCGTTAATGTAAGGCGATGTTCCTGTTAAATAAGATTTGCAAAAAATTGGTATTACGGCAGCATAAGGATTACTATGACTTTGATTTGGACCAAAAATATTAAAATATCTCAATCCAATAAAATTCAAACCATAAGTTAAATTAAAAACATAAGCCATTTGCTCAACACATAATTTAGTAACCGCGTAAGGGCTTAGGGGATTTCCAATAAGATTTTCAACTTTTGGTAATCCTGCGTGATCACCATAGGTGCTAGAACTACATGCGAGAATAACTCGCTCAACTTTATTTACAACTGCTGCATGCAAAATATTTACAGTCCCCAATATATTAACTTCAGTAGATCTCGACGGATTTTGGATTGAACGTGGTACCGATCCCAATGCAGCTTGATGTGATATTTTATCAATTCCTTGTGTTGCTTTTACGCATAATTCATAATTACAAATATCCCCTTTAATGAACTCAAATTTAGGGTTCTTTTCAAATTGCTTTAAATTGTTATAATCCCCTGTAGACAAATCATCAATTACCCTAACTAAATTAACGCGTTTATCTCTAACAAATTTACCGACCAAATTGCTTCCAATAAAACCTGCTCCTCCGGTTACCAAGATATTTACTCCATTTTTAAAACTCATAATTTTCTATAGTCTAGCATCAATTTGATCCGTTTCTAACATTGACTTAACATCAAATACAACCCTATCAATTGCTTTAGAAATTTTTAAAGCTTTAAATTCTTCATGAGCAACTGCTAAAATTATAGCTGAATAAATTGATTGATTTGAGTTATTAAAATTGTTTAATAAATCTATATTAAATTCGTTTTTAACCTCTAAAGGATTTGCCCATGGATCATATACATCCACTTTAATGTCAAATGATAAAAGTTCATTATAAATGTCTATAACTTTTGTATTACGTATATCAGGACAGTTTTCTTTAAAAGTAATGCCTAATAATAGAACTCTTGTACCAGTAATTTTAAGATTTTTTTTAATCATTAATTTAACGGCTTCAAATACAATATATTTTCCCATACTATCATTCGTTCTTCTACCTGCCAAAATTATTTCAGGATGATATCCAACTTCCTGAGCTTTTTGGGCTAAATAATAGGGATCTACACCAATACAATGTCCGCCAACTAAACCTGGCTTAAATTTCAAGAAATTCCATTTAGTCGAAGCCGCCTCTAGAACTTCATTGGTATCTATTTTTAATAAATTAAAAATCTTTGCAAGCTCGTTTACAAATGCAATGTTAATGTCTCGTTGAGCATTTTCTATAACTTTTGCTGCTTCTGCTATTTTAATTGAACTCACTTTAACTGTCCCTGCAACTATAATTTTTTTATAAATTTGATCAATTACATCTGCAACTATCAAATTTGAGCCAGAAGTAATTTTCATAATTTTAGTCAATGTATGCTCTTTATCTCCTGGATTAATTCTTTCTGGCGAGTAACCCGCAAAAAAATCAATATTGTACTCTAAACCCGACATTTTTTCTAGAATAGGTACACACTCCTCTTCTGTTACACCTGGGTAAACAGTACTTTCATAGATTACTATATCTCCCTTCTTTAATACCTTTGCTACAGTCTTTGTAGCATTATAAATAATATCTAATTGAGGACGATTATGCTTATCTGTCGGAGTTGGAACAGTTATTATAAAAACGTTACATTCAGCGATACTTTCGTAATTATCACTTAATAATAATCCTAAATCTCCTGATTGTTCATGTTGACTTAATGCATTTCCTAGTGATAAATTATCTACTTCTAAAGTACGATCATACCCAGATTTTAATTCTAAAATTCTACTTTTATTAATATCAAATCCGCATACTCTGTAAAATTTAGAAAACTCAACTGCAAGTGGGAGACCGACATATCCGAGTCCAATTATTGCAATTCTAACTCCATTTGTATGATTAATTTTTGAGTCTTTTCTCATATACTTAAATTCCACTTTGTTTAATATACAACTCTCCTCTAAATAATTTCAAATCACTTTCTACCATTTCTTTAACCAAAGAAAGTAGATCATATTTAGGTGTCCACCCTAATTTTTCTTTTGCCTTTTTAGGATCTCCAATTAACAACTCTACTTCGGTGGGTCTAAAATACTTTGAATCAACCTTAACAACTACGTCGCCTTCAGATAGTTTATATTCCCCACTATTTTTTAATATGTAACCTTCTTCCAATTCATTTTCACCCCTGAAACCCAAATCAATTCCGATTTCAGCGAACGCCATTTTGACAAACTCCCGTATTGATGTAGTAATTCCAGTTGCCAAAACAAAATCTTCAGGTACCTCTTGTTGTAACATTAAATACATTCCTTCAATATAATCCTTTGCATGTCCCCAATCTCTTTGAGAATTTAAATTACCAAGATATAGGCATTTATCTAATCCCAAAGCGATTTTAGCAACACCCCTAGTAATTTTACGTGTTACAAAAGTTTCGCCTCTTTGTGGTGATTCATGATTAAAAAGTATACCATTACATGCGAACATATTATAAGCTTCACGGTAATTAACTGTAATCCAATATGCATATAATTTCGCAACTGCATATGGAGACCTAGGATAAAATGGTGTATTTTCTGATTGAGGAACAGCTTGAACTAATCCATATAATTCTGATGTTGAAGCTTGATATATTTTAGTTTTATTTACTAACCCTAATAACCTGACAGCCTCCAAAATACGAAGTGTCCCTATTCCATCTGCATTTGCTGTATATTCTGGTTCTTCAAAGCTTACGTGCACGTGACTCATTGCTGCTAAATTGTAAATCTCATCCGGTTGAACTTCCTGAATAATTCGAATCAAATTTGTACTATCAGTTAAATCTCCATAGTGTAAATGAAGATGACGATCTGGAATATGAGAATCTTCGTATATGTGATCAATTCGTTGAGTATTAAATAATGAGGCTCTTCTTTTAATTCCATGTACTTCATAACCTTTTTGTAACAAAAATTCTGCTAAATAAGCTCCATCCTGACCAGTAATACCTGTAATAATCGCTTTTTTCATTAATATTTAGATTATAAATTATGTACGAAATAAATCAATGTTTTATATTTCATTAACTAAAATATCCGCTATTGTAAAATCAATTTCATTATTTATATCAATCGATTCGATTAAATCTACTTTAAATAGAAATAAATTATCAGAAATAAAAGTTTTATTCCGTAACAATGAATCCACTTTTGATATATAAATTACACCAACTTCTTTTAAAAGTGGCTGCCGCTCTTGTCTTCTTCTACTTTGGTTAGGAAATAATCTTTCAGGAATTTTACCTGAATTCCAAAATGTAGAAAAATCTTCAACTACAGAAACTAATGATGTGTAATTATTTGAATTAAAGGTAGCTATTGCGTCTTCAATAGTTCCTTGCTTTCTCAAAGGAGAGGTTGGTTCCAGCAATACAACTGCATCATATTTTTTATCTTCGTTCGCTAATTTTTCAAGTGCATGAATAATTGCGGACTCTGAACTAGAATCATCCGTTGCCAAACTTGCTGGTCTAAGTATAATGTCAGCTCCATTATTTTTAGCAATGTCTAATATAACTAAGTCGTCTGAGGATACTATAACATCTTGAAATTCCTTAATTTTTTTTGCTAATTGAACAGTATGGGCAATCAATGGCTTCCCACCAAGTAACTTAATGTTTTTATGTGGAATAGACTTTGACCCTCCCCTAGCTAAAATAATTGCCAAAAAATTCATAATTATCTGATTTTGACATCTAAGAGATTGATTTTATCATCAACAATGGGTACAATAAATATATTGTAATCATTAAATGTCTTTTCCAAATCTTCCTCTTTGTATGAATTAAACAACTTTTTAAAATTCAAATTCATTACTTTGTTCACAGGAGCATCAAGTAATATATGATTTATTAATCCTTTTCTAATGTCTCCATCACTAAGGGATCCTAAAACCTTATTTTCATCATTTACAACTATTAAGCTTCTATGTTTATTCTTTTCAATTTTCACAAGTGCATCGTAAATTGTAGAATGACTTAAAATTATATAATCATTAATATTCATAGATTAAAATTTTAATATGTTAGTTGTTTATTAAGCAACTCAGGATTTATTTCAATTTTTGAAAGAATATCTATTATCCTTAAGGAAGAATTTCCATCTCCATAAGGATTTTCAATATCTTTCAAACTTTCTTTAAAATTTATATCTTGAGCATATTTTATTGCATCGATTATGTCTTGTTTGTTAAACTCTTTAACATTTATTACATTTTTTGCTTGTAATCTCCCAATCTGTCTCCTGCCAATATTTATAGCAGGTAATTTAAACGAAGGTGCCTCCAATATCCCTGAGCTAGAATTTCCAACCATAAAATCAGCATGAAACATTAAATTAGCATAATCTTCTCTACTGACATTTCTTAAAACATGAATTTTATTATTAGCCTTACTTTCTATTGCAGACTGAATTCCAATGCTCCCTGCATCATTATTAGGAAATATTAAAACAGCTTGCATCTGCAATTCTTCAATTGCACTCAATGTAATTAACATCTGTTCCTCAGAAAAGTTGGACTCCTCTGTAATCGAATGTTGCAATATTAAAGAATAGGGCTCATCTGTTTTTAAATTAAATTTAGACAAAAAGAGTTTTTTTTCTAAATAGTTGTATTCAGAAAATTCATCTAGTTGGGGTGCCCCTGTTTGATAAACTCTAAAGTCTTGTTCTCCCATTTTTATTAGTCTATCATAAGCGTCACTATTTGCCGCAAAGTGAATATGCACAAATTTAGTAATTGCATGCCTGGTCATACCATCAATATTTCCAGATAATTCACCTGCTTGAATATGAGCAACTGGAATATTAAAATGTGATCCAACAATTGCACCAATTAATTGCTCTCCTCTGTCCCCAGCTAATAAAATAATATCAGGCTTGTCATTTGCCACAATATCAGTCAATGATTGTAAAAATACCCCTAAGGACTTAGTCATAGTTGAATTACTATAGCCAGCCATAGACATATCAATTTTGTATTTTACTTCAATCCCATCAATATTGAATTGATTAATTGCATAGCCAAATTCAGGCAACAATAACATATTAGTTGCTACGACATAATAGGTTAAGTTTTCTGAATCAATTAATTTTTTTAGAATTGGTCTTATATAACCATATTCTCCTCTAGACCCTGTAATTACAGCTATCTTTCTTTTACTAGTTTGCATCTTGAATATTTTCCCATTTAATTAAAGTGTCCTTTTTTATGTCTATTTTGGCTACTTTACCAATAACTTTTGACAAATCCTTAGAAGGAATTCCTGTACCTGGTCTTTTTGTCCAAACCATATTTTCAGTTATTATTTCTCCTTTTTTGATATCTTTTATACTAACAACAGATCTAAAAGCCCACTCTCTAATTATTTTTTCATTGTGATGCACTTCTTTTATGTTGCCCAAAGAGTCCTCAACTTTTCTAATTCCGTCAACAAGATAGTATAAGTCATTAAAATCTATTGAAACAGATTGGTCTGGTCCAGGCATTCTTTTGTCAAGTATTACATGTTTTTCAACAATTTTCGCTCCTAAAGCTACAGCAGCAAATGATGTATATAAATCTGGTGTATGATCAGAATGACCAATAATTGCGTTGGGATATCTCTGAATCATTTTAGGGATGTTTAATAAGTTCATATCCTCATAAACTGGTGGATATTCAGATACGCAATAAGTTAAAGATAGTTCAGGTACAAGTGGTTCAATTTTATTATAAGTATAATCTATTTCTTCATAAGTGCTCATTCCTGTTGATATAATCATTGGCAACCCCAAGGATGCAATTTTTACCAAACTTGGAATATCTGTCATTTCTCCAGAGCCAATTTTAAATCTCTTTATTGAAGTATTTTCTTTTAATTCTACAGCAGCTTTATAAGAAAATGGTGTACATAAATACTCGATTCCAATTTCATTGCAATATTCCGAAACTTCTATATGTTGTTGAATAGTGTATGCATTTTTAACTAAAAAATCATAAAGAGGTTCTTTCATATTATCAGACATTGGAATATCCTTTAACATCTCTTCATCTGGCAAGTGATGTTGAAATTTAATACAATCCGCCCCAGCAATTTTAGCTCTGAAAGCCATTTCTTTACCTAAATCAGTTGAACCAAAATGCTGGTCGCCAGCCTCTGCAATAATTAATACTTTTTTCATAAACTTACAATTTAGTATTTTTACAATTTTATTGAAATTTAATAGATGTCAGGTAGAAATGATGGTTTGATGAACCGGCCATTTCTATTGCTAAGATGTTTTATGTACTTAACATCTTTAGGTAAAAAATATGTATTCCCTAAATACATATCGAGAGTTTCTAGTTTTTTTTGAATAGTATTTGTACGAATAACATACCAACTATTATTCAAACATATTTCAAATATAGCATGACTCTTTAATCTCAAATCAAAAATATCAAAAAGAGATGTATTCCCGTATTCAGTCCAAAATAAATATATCGGACGAACCCGAAAATTATGTAACACAAAATATTTTTGAAGAAGCAATGATCTATCATAACATTGCCCAGATTTCATTGCAATAATTCTTTCAACCTTAATTTCCTCAGCACCTATATTTTTTTGCAAAATTTCATTTACAACTTTATTTTGTACCCATATTATATCCTGAGCATTTCTTATTTTTTTGTTATTAAAGTACTTATTAAGTATCGAAGCTTCTTTTGCATTAGGGTATAATTGATTTTGATTAACTAATAAAATCATATAATATGAGCATGCAAAAATCAATATGAAAATGACTAAAATTTTGACTTTTTTCATTTAAAAAATTCTAATTTTTTCCCCTCGTTAATGGATAAATTTTTTAAAATAATCATACGACATCTTCAGTCCTTCAGCACGATTTACCTTGGGTTCCCAGCCTAGGATGCTGCGCGCCTTGGTAATGTCTGGTTTACGTTTTTTGGGATCATCTGTAGGCAATGGTAAAGAGATGAGTTTCTGGGTCGTCCCCGTTAATTTGATGATTTCCTCACCAAATTCTTTAATCGTTATTTCATCTGGATTACCGATATTCACAGGCTGCGCATAGTCGCTTAATAAGAGGCGATAAATGCCTTCTACAAGATCATCTACATAACAGAACGAACGTGTCTGAGAACCATCTCCAAACATCGTTAAATCCTCACCTCTCAAGGCTTGACCGATGAAAGCAGGTAATACACGGCCATCATTTAGTCGCATACGTGGCCCGTAAGTGTTGAAAATACGAACGATGCGCGTCTCCAGGCCGTGGTAGGTGTGGTAGGCCATGGTCATGGCTTCTTGAAAACGTTTGGCCTCATCATAAACACCACGAGGTCCTACTGGGTTTACATTTCCCCAATACTCTTCAGGTTGTGGGTGTACGTTAGGGTCACCGTAAACTTCAGAGGTAGAGGCGATTAATACGCGGGCATTTTTTACCCGAGCTAAACCTAAACAATTATGTATACCCAGTGAGCCTACTTTTAAGGTTTGGATAGGGATTTTTAAATAATCGATAGGGGAGGCCGGGGAGGCAAAATGTAAGATATAATCTAGTTCGCCTGGCACGTGAATGAATTTAGAAACATCGTGGTGGTAGAACTCGAAATTTTCTAATTTAAAGAGATGTTCGATGTTTTTCAGATCCCCCGTGATTAAATTATCCATGGCGATGACATGGTAACCCTCTTTTATATAACGATCACATAAATGAGATCCTAGAAATCCAGCACCGCCGGTGATTAAAACTCTTTTCATCTAACTCCTTCCAACCGAATAATACACAAATCCAAGATCTTTCATTTCAGGAATTGAGAATAAATTTCTACCATCAAAAATAACTTTATATTTTAACATGCTACTAATTTGATCAAAATTAGGGGTCCTAAACTCTGGCCACTCAGTAGCAATAATTAATGCATCTGCTTCTATCAACGAATCATAAGGATTTAATGCATATTTTATTTTTTCTCCCAAAAGCACTTTCACATTATTCATAGCTTCTGGATCATATGCTGAGACAGTTGCACCTGAATTAAGTAAAGATTCAATTATATACAATGCGGGAGCTTCACGAATATCATCTGTGTTTGGTTTAAAAGCTAATCCCCATAAAGCAAAACGTTTGCCTTTTAGATCATTATTAAAGTGCATCTTAATCTTAGGAATTAAATGAGTCTTTTGCATTTCATTCACCTTTTCTACTGATTTCAAAATCTGGAAATCATAGTCAACCCCCTCCGATGATTTAATTAAAGCCTGTACATCTTTTGGAAAACAACTACCTCCATAACCAATCCCTGGAAACAAAAATCTTTTACCTATACGTTCATCACTGCCTATCCCACGTCGAACCAAATCAACATCTGCGCCTAATCGTTCACATAATTGAGCAATCTCATTCATAAATGAAATTTTAGTAGCCAGAAATGAATTAGCAGCATACTTAGTTAACTCAGCGCTTTTTTCATCCATAAATATTACAGGATTGCCTTGACGCACGAAAGGTGCATAAAGATCGCCCATCACTTTTTTCGCACGATCTGAGCTAGCCCCAATTACCACACGATCTGGCTTCATAAAGTCTTCTACTGCAACTCCCTCACGTAAAAATTCAGGATTGCTAACTACGTCAAATTCAACTTTGGCATATTTTGAAATAGCCTCACTTACTTTATCAGACGTTCCTACTGGAACAGTACTTTTATCAACAATAACCTTATAGTCTTCTAATAATTGCCCTAGTTGATCAGCTACTCCCAATACATATTTTAAATCAGCGCTTCCATCTTCCCCAGGAGGAGTAGGTAATGCCAAAAATATGACCTGAGCACCCTGAATGCCTGATTTTAAATCCGTTGTAAAATTTAAGCGTCCATCTCTTAAATTCTTAAGAAACATTTTCTCAAGACCTGGTTCATAAATTGTAATTTCTCCTTGGGTCAAACGATCAATTTTAGCTTGATCTATATCAACACAAGTCACGGTGTTTCCTGTTTCGGCAAAACACGTTCCTGAAACTAGTCCAACATATCCCGTTCCTATTACGGCTATTTTCATGCGATTAACTATTTAATAACCAAGAAGATGATTGAATTTTTCCTCCTAAACCATCTAGCAATTTAATCCCCAATTGTTGGCAAATGACTTTTTCTGGAATTGTATCATTATTTTGATCACCACCATTTGCAAATACAAGATCAAAGTCATCACTAAACCTAGCATGAATTTCTCTAATCGATTCAATTACAGTTCTATCCTCGTCTTTAGAAAGAAAGCACTTGTCCACAAGTCGTATATTTTCAACAATAAATAATCGTTCATTTTCATCTTGAAATTCTTTAGAGCCCTTCAACTCTCTTTGATAATCATTATTTACAATTACAAATAACTGATCTCCATGCAACTTAGCATTTTGAAAGTATTCAATATGTCCTTTATGAATTGGATTAAAATAACCACTCACAATGATTGACTTTCTTTTCATAGAATATTTAAAATAATTAATGCGCACCATTCTGCGCACCAAAACCTATTATTTAAATAATTTTCGTTTACCTTAAACTTAAAGCAAAACTATTTAACGCCTGAAAATGAATGATTTAATGATTTACGAATATCTATGAATAGGATTTGGCCGAATGGACCACACTAATCTTCTATTCTTTTCTTTCTCCACGGCTTCGCCATCCTGAGTCACACAAAAAGGGTGTTCAGAAAAACAAAATCACGGTAACAAAGATACCCCCAATTTGGTTTAGTGCCAACTACAATTTATTTAAAGGGAATATTTCAAAATATGTCCACCGAATTAAAGGAAAAATCCTATTTTAGTCGCTCAGCGCTTTTCCTTTCGTTTCTGGCAAATAAATCACGCCCACGATGACCGTTAAGGCCGCTAGGGCAATGGGATAGAACAATCCAGCGAAATTCGAGTGAGTGATGGATCCCAACCAGGTGGCCACGAAAGGGGCACAACCGCCGAACACCCCATTAGCAAAGTGATACGGGATGGAGAGGGAGGTGTAGCGGATTTTGGTAGGGAAAAGTTCGACCAGGAAGGCGGCGATCGGGCCGTAGGCCATCGCCGCGAAACTCACCAAT
>JACCDG011095712.1_pt1 | contig 18197 bp, 21 predicted proteins | sample 7442471 | NCBI WGS metagenome assembly JACCDG01 (sample SAMN15323444, study PRJNA562643) | freshwater metagenome | isolation source: river surface water | place: USA:Blue River Watershed | collected 2017-08-17 | reverse complement strand
TTGCGGTTTCAGTTTGAATATGAATGTTTGTATCTAATAATGCTTGAGCAGTTTGACTAGCTGCAGTTGCTGTAAGTACATTTGTTTCGGCTTCATTCAATTGACTTAACTGTGTATTTGATACTCCTACAGTCGAATTAACTTCGTGTTGAATATCATTTAATTGTTGAATAGATGTATTTACCGTATCTACAGCAGTTAATAAATCAGAATGTGCTTGAATGGTATTGTTTGTCATCTCGTCGTATTTTTTAGATAATTCAACTACCTTCTTATGTACCTTCTTTGATAAAGGCTTCTTAGGTCTAATAGGAACCAGATCCGGAATTGAAAGATCAATTATAGGTTTTACATTCCCATTTTGATTCATATTTAATCTATTCTGAAGTCTTTTTTGATGTGACTGTTTACATTTCTGTCGTTTATTGTATTTGCGGATACTCTTGTGAACTACTTTATAAATCCTATAAACAATAAAACAAACAAGAATAATTATTATTCCAATAAGAAAAGTAGACATTTTTGATCTTATACAATTGAAGATATATTAATTATACATATAATTTTTATCGTATATGATGAATCTTAATTGTCTGAATGAACATGTTTTATATCATGGATGCAGTAAATTATTTAGTATTCCATGCTGTAATAATCAAACTGAAGTATCTTATAAAATACTAGATGGATTACAAATTTGTTATTGTAATTATATTGAAAAAATTATTCCATGCACTACTGTTTTTGATATTAATATGATGATGTTTATATTATTTGTTAGTATTGTATTCATCAGTATTCAACAACTAGCTACTTAAGACCACTTACTAGCACAACAAGTACTAGTCCAACATCTACTAGCACAACAAGTACTAGTCCAACATCTACTAGCACAACATCTACTAGCACAACAAGTACTAGTCCAACATCTACTAGCACAACATCTACTAACACAACATCTACTAGCGCAACAAGTACTAGTCCAACAACTACTAGCGCAACATCTACTAGCACAACAAGTACTAGCTCAACAACTACTAACGCAACACCTGGTTGTCCAATGAACGGTCCATATACAAATCAATGTTTACAGACTTGGTGGACAGAAGCTGGTTGTACAGCGAGTGTACCTACTAATGCTTGGTGGAATACTCAATCACAGCAGACAGTTAAGGATGACATGAAATTATGGGCAAAGACGGAGGACCAAGCATCCGTTTCTGCATGTTATGGAAAGAGTTTGATTGAGAAATATCCAACTACTGTAGATTCTAAAGGATGTGTAAGTAAATGGTATTATGGTGAAAATAATAACATAATTAATACATGCGGAAGTCCAGATGGTGACATGCCATGGTGTATGTACCCCGTATATAGATCTGGAAGTCCTTCATGGTCGTGGAAGTATACTAACGATCCTCATGATCCTCAATGTCTTAGAAACTGGAAATACTATGATTCCTCAGGTAAAGTAATTCAAAACAATATATCAAGTATAACAACTCTCAATGACACAAAATCATGGTGTCCAATTAATAGATATGTACCGGATAACACTAATATAGGAATTCAAGCGTGGGAGTATTGTTAAAAAAAGTAATAGTATGATATAAGCAATTAATATTAGTTTGACCAATTAACAGGTTCCTTATCAACACTAATTAGATACTCATTTGCTCTGCTAAAGCATTTTGATCCAATAAAAGGCGTGGCTGTTCGATATGCTGACAATCCACATGGATGACTAGTTTTGATGATGTGATTTTTAGAAGCGTCAATAATAGATTCTTTTTTATGTGCAATATTACCAAACAACATAAAGCAAACATTTCCCCGATTACTTAACTCTGTAATAAACCGATCGGTTAATCGTTCCCAACCTTGACAACTGTGGCTTAATGGTTTCTTCTGTTGAACGGTTAGTATAGTATTCAACAATAATACCCCCTCGCTACACCAGTTGATTAAATTACTTGAATGGTCAATATTGAGGTCTGATTTTAATTCTTTTAGAAGATTTTTAAGCGTTGATGGTATTTTAACACCTTCATCAATAGATACCGCAATACCATTAGCTTGTCCACTGTGGTAAGGGTCCATAAACAGCATGCATACTTTTACATCATCAAACGGTGTACGTTCAAGAGCATTGTATATCAAGTGTCGTGGAGGATAAATCGTTTTTGTTTTGTATTCGTAGTTCAAGAACATCTGAAGATTTTGATAGTACTCCTTCTTGGATTCTTCTTGAATAATCTGTTCAAAGTTCATTTCTGTATATATTATGTTTTTAGATATTACAATTGCTTAAAGGTTCTAAAACTATGATTTTATCACAACAATGCTATTACTTAAATCGTCTTTCTTTGGTATTGTTTGTACCACAATACTGTAAACCAAATACGTGAAAGAGCTCATGTATCATTGCTTTGTACTCTTCGCTTGTATGGGATCGATGGAAATGATCTAACATAGAAGGGGATAAATTGATATTCCTATTATCCTCATCGCTCGTATCACAATACTGCTTAGCATATTCGAAAATAGACATCTTGTTATTGGATAAGTAAAAACAGAATTCAAATTTATATTTTCTGACTGGAGTTAGTTCACTACTACTCAAGAATGAGAGCCACATATGTTCTAACAAATTTCGATGGTTTCTTTTATTATAGACTTCATGATCCTCAAATTCATAAAGAGAGTTATAAATATACGAAAACAATTTGGTTATATTTGGACTTGGATACTGTTTGTACGAAATCTATTGATCCGATATATAATTTGCTTTTAAAATATGATCTTGTAATGTATTCAAATCCCGTTATAATAGATATTGATTTTATTTTGTGTAGACCGTATAATTCAGTAATAAGAGATGTACTAGGAATGTTATATGGTTTAAAAATTGAGAAGCTATCATCATCATTTTCTATAGCATATATTGTTATACCAATAATCAATGCAGTGCATGATCCAAATGTAAAAGTATTAAAAGAATACGAGTTATTTAACTGTAGCCAATGCGAGTTATCTTCATGTACAGGTAATTTATATATCACTCGAATAAAGGATATGTCATATGCAACATTTTTCGACAAATGGGGAAGGAAAGCCACATGTTTGATATATAACACATTTGGAAAAACAAGTTTATACATTGGAAAAAAATTCTTTAACGTTGATACAGATTACTATCATAATTGATTAGTATACTTCAATGTCGCTTTCATCACTTTCTTCGTCACCATCTTCAAAGTAGTCTTCAAGAACTTCACAATCACTAATAAGTTCATCATCTGACCATTCACTACAATCAATGTTGTCACAATCAGATTCCAGTGAGTCTGGATCAACATACAGATATGACCGCTCTTCTTCAGAAGTAGGAAACGGTGCGGGACTATAATAAATGAATTGGCGATCTTTATAAAATTCATCAATAATTGGAACGTCGACTTTAACAATATTTTTTTTGAATGAAGTTGCTAGAGTTTCAAGATGTTTAGTTCTCTTACAATCAGGATCATTTAATACTACAATCACATCAGAATAAATTAGCATCTTTATATCTCTTCCAAGGACATCGAATTTATGATCTTTAATGTCTTTATTAAATCGTTTAGTTGGGATACCCTTATCGCTTGCATATGTGTTAATTATTGGACACGTACCAAAGTATGAGTTCATGACGAGTTCAGTTATCTCAATATTTGACTTCTGAATAGCGTCAGAAATAGAGTCATAATTGAGAACTCTATTAGAGCCAATGATTAGTGTTTTCATATTGTATTCTTACCACACGGAAATCACACGGAAGAAATCGTTTGTATATTATATACCAATATGAATGTTTAAAAGACAAATTATATAATGTCTTGTTAGTGTTCCGTTGCTGGTAACAGACAAAAAAATTTTATTAAAATATAAGTACGCTAATTGAGCCCTTATTAAGTAAATGTTTGAATTAATCTTCTAATATATGGGGAGCTGGGATGATACACTATCTTCTTACTGATGAATCTCTTAATCATTACATCCGCTCTAATTTTCATGAACACTTCTCTAAAATGTTTTTGTATCAATGGAAGAAGACTTTGATATCCTTTATCATATATCCTAACAATGTTTATTGGATACTGTTTCAATAAATAGAAAGCGATATCTAAATGATTGTGTTCAATTGCCCGTCTGATTCCAGATACAGTGCAACCTTCTTTGCGATTCTTGTGAAGCCATTCAATTACTTCATAATGTCCATTCATAGCAGCAAAATCCATGGCATAATTTGTGCATCCTTCAGATCTATAATTATGCAACCATTTTACTGTTTCAAGATGTCCGTGCATTGCTGCATAATCCATGGCAGCAGTCGTACAATTAAGTACTATATTTTCATGAAGCCATTGAACTATATGGAGATGACCATTTCTTGAGGCAATGTACATATCCGATGAGGTTATTTCTTCAGGTTTGACCTGTGAAATCCATTTGATAACATCAAGATTTCCAGTTTGAAGGGCCGCGATCATTATATTCGTAAAAGAAGTATTATTCGGATAATTATCATAGAGACTAACAATGCCTCTCAGACCCTTTTCTCTGATAAGTTCCTCGTATTCATGAATAAAGTAAACCATAGTGATAAACAATGAATATAAAATTCAAATTTCTTTTATGTTGATGAACAATGTATATATAATTTATAAGTAATGGAATGCTATACATGCAAGCAATGTATTCTGAATGATGAAAGTCTAATGATTATTCATATTCCCGTTATCGAAAGATATGATAAATTCTGGAGAGTAGATAATTATGAAAAATATATATATTGTTCTTATGAATGCAGGAAAATTGATAAAAAAATATTTGATAAATTAAATATGTCGCCAGGTTTATGGTATTATACCACTGATAAAGATTTAATACAAACCTATAATATGAAAGTATATTATTCTGGCAAATGGTTGTCGAATATGTACGAGGTTACAACTGAAAAAAGGATTGGTGTATTGGAACTATGTCGAATGTTATCTTATTCTACTATTGAAAAAATGGGACGTACGATCAATGGTTAAAAGAAATTATTTCTCATTCTTTTCTGAATACTCTCCAATTGCAATTTTTGTAACAAATCCTAGTACCTCAGATAACCATGCTAAAACACATGCTGCGATAGCCACTCCTTTCCAGTGTCCACTTTCCATTTTAGCCGCAACTACAGAAAACATAATAAGATAACAGATTGTTATTAGTACATTAATAAGAGGGATAATCGATAACCATATATTCATATTTTTAGCATACTAACCTAAAGTTTTATTTACAAGATAAATTAATTGCTCAATTTGATGTTCTTTGATTTCAAAGCTTTTCTTGAATATATTTGGGACATCAAAATCGATACTATGATATTCATGTCCACAAGATTGTGCAAGATGCTTGAAGTAATATCTATAGTAGTCTTCCATCATTGAAAATTCAATAATTGTACATGGATTACTATAATCCGATTCTCTTATTTCTTGTTCGAGTTCTTTTGATATTCTTGGAAATGGTTGCGAATGATAGTAATCAATAACTTGTCCAGCAGAATTGGTAAATACCAATTTACAAGAAGTTTCTTGCTTGAGTATGAATCCTTTTTCCATGAATTCAATTTTTAATCTAGGAATAAACCATGAACCATCCGGAAATGAAGCTGTAGGATAGTCTGTTAATGGTAATCCGTCACTATATACGAAACGCTGAATATGAGGTAGTGCAAATACCGCATCAGTATCAAACCCAGCACCTATATATATTGCCTGTGTCATTGTTTTATAATCATAAAAAAAGAAATTCAAATTTTTTATATTTCCTAATAGTGTTCTTACGAAGAAAGTTGTCTAAACTTGCGTAATTCATAACATCTAATGATGTGAGATTCAAGTAAATACCTAATGAATACCTTCTTATTACTTACAATATTGTTATCAATAAGCCATAAAAGTCCATTAGGTTTACGACTATGTTTAGTCGCATAATCCAAATCAGTATTGATAAATAAACTAGGAAAATATTTGTATACGAATTCAAGTACTTTTACATTATCCTTCTTGAAAATGTTTTCTAGATGCCATTTATGATTACTATCACTTAATACGAACTTATCTATATTTATCTTACTAATTTGTTCATCCAATTCTGTTATTGATATCAAATCACTTTGATAGCATAGTAAGTTCAACATACTTACTGATGATAATCCAAATGTGTTGACATTATTCAAATAAAACAAAACTTTGTCTTTTGAACCAAAAGTACGAACTGATTTACCGAAGAGTGGATCTCTACATTTATGTTTATTTCTTACCATCCAATCTAATGCAGATTCATTTTTGGTGGCAAATGCATCACTAACAATGTATCCACTAAACTTTCCTTCATTAGATATGGAGTCAATATATTCAATAAAATCATATTTACAACCTTTAATACATTCTTGATAAACATGCATGATATCTTCCTTATTATTGTTGAGATTGTATAATTCTTTCAGTAATTCTAAATTATTGTAGCCTACTGCTCTAGAATAATGAATCCAACCAATTGGGAATGGCTTGTCGCTTATTTCATTAATGAACTTAATAATATCAATATTTTGTGTTTGTACTGCTAAATATAATGGATCTGATTCTCCAAATATATCATAATATACCATTCCACTTTTTTTGGCAGTATTCACTACCCATTTCAATATTTCCAGATCACCTCTCTTAATTCCAATTATACCAAAATGAGTTGATATAATACCATCACTATTGTTATTACCATTGTTATTTTTATCATTATTAGATTCTTCATCACTGTCGCTACTATAACTACAACGGTCATCCTCACAATCTGGGCAAGTACAGTTATCAAGTAGAGAGTCATGGCTGACATCAATTGTTGCTCGATAGTAGTCATCAAAAATCAAACTATCATAATTTATTTTGTACAATGACTTGATTACTTCCAAGGATTCATTTTTGAGAGCATTTTCAAAAACATACTTTGGAATGATAATATCACGATTTGAAATCAATTTTTGAAGATAAGCGTCTATATGATTGGTAGAGTCGGTTTGACAATAGACGTCTTTATTGGTATATTTCGTAAATAGGAACATGTTTACATATACAAGGATATAAATCTTTAAAATGGTTATTTTTTAAATAAATATAACAACCAAGGATGCATCGAAAAATACAATTCGCAAATAAAATTGTTTTGTTCACAGGATTTCGTTCAGCAGAATTAAAAAAATACATTACCAATAACAAGGGAAAAGTAGTTGAATCAATGACTAATGATGTTAATCTGCTTATTGTTCATGGTTCCAAAGGTGTTAAATCAGCAAAAGTAGCTGAAGCAAGAAAACGTAAAATCAAAGTTGTTATTTTTACAACAATTGAATTTTATAGAGGCGAACCATGGATTATTATTGAACTAACACCTCAACTTGAAAAATTATTGACCAGGCCTAAACCTAAAACTATATCAAATACTAGTTATTTTACCCATGATAATGGGGCACGACCATTTCGAGTATTTGTAAACAATAGTAAAAAACAATTCGAAGTATTTTGTCCACATGAAATGGTATATAAGAATTATATTCAAGGACTAGAAAATAGATGGACAGAACATGCTGTCAAACCCACGAAATTTCAAAAAATATGGATTGGCAAAGATCCAAAAGTTAGAGGAGCAATTGGTAATTCAGTTCTTGCACAATTAAGCCAGACCAAGTATATGTTTATTGGAGATACAATCTTTACTTTTGATATGAAAGAGGACGTTATTTCTTATAAATCACCAATTGGTAACTCTGATGTTGTTTATCCTTACATTGTAGGAAAGAATAATGTTTACTTTCTGAATAGTAAGAGCTATAGAGACAGAAAAGGTATCAATCTAAAAGAAGATTTTTCAGATTTCTATTATATGGAAGAAGGTAAACCATTTAAAACAAAACTTGTACACAAAAGATTAATATAAGTATAAAATGATATGTCAATCAATGATTATTTAAAAATAAAAAAAGTTATGACATACCAAGGACAATGTTTCTATTATTATTTATTTTACTATGGTCACATGTTCAAGCAATGTTCACTGGAGATATGACTGCATATGGACCTACATTAACCGATTCCAATGGAGCATCTGGTTATAATTGTGGGTATATAGAATTAAATTCATATATGCAAATATACTATGTCGCAATGAATGCTCAACAATATGCCGGAGCAAATTCATGTGGGAAATGTGTTCGTGTATATTATAACTGTACCAGTACCGGTAATCTGTTAACACCATGCGGAGCCTGACCATCATAATATAAATATATTGCTTCGCAAAAATTTGATGGTATTGTTTCCATTGCAAACCGAATGTATTCAAGTAATGTATTCTTACGAATAATATCCGACGGATCACATTTTTTGTTATTTATATCTCTAAATTCGTCTGGATTATACCGAATAAACACCGTTGCAATACCAAATGCCTGGGATATATTTACCATACGTATCTGTTCACATTCACATGGATATCCTTTATGTTGATTTTCATCAACTTCGAGAACAACTATGTGCGTGCCTGCATCAAGGATAAAATCTGGACGACTTTTAATGCAAACACCTCCTTCAATGGGTTTGTCGTAACTCTCATAGACTATATTTGAGTTATCCAACCAAAGCTTTACTTTGGTTTCTTTTGTTTTTACGTACCTTTGATTATTTGAGTCACAATAGCTACATTCATTTTTGTCATTTAGGACCATTACAAGAGAACATTTTACACACCTTTTCTCAAGAAGGTTGACTTCCACATCCTCTTTGTGTTCTTCACAGTGTTGAGGAGAATGCCCACAAATTCCATACAGTGGGGGATTCTTGCAACATATATATGTGCATGTTTTTCGCGGCTTACATATCATACCTTCTTTCTTATGTGATACACAAAATATACTAGAGAAACCTGGATATCCATAGCGGGGATGAATAATGCATCCATCGAATTCACACTTCTTCGAAGTAATGTTAATCATATTCTCTTTTCTATGAATTTTGCAATATATTGGAACGGTATCGTTAGTATATGCATACTTGGCCTTATCGTCACATATACGACATCTGTATTTACAAATTATGACCATATTATCAAGTTTATGCTTCCCACAATATAACTTTTTACTTTCCCCTTTATAATTATACTCCGGCCTTGTTTGGCAGTCTGTATATGCGCACCGTGGTGTAACTGTACATACCATATTTTCTAATTTGTGTTCGCAACAGTATAATCCTCCCAAGTCACCAACAAAATTAAAGGTCGGTTTTGTTGTACATCCACTATATTTGCAATGTCGACTGACAACATCAATCATATTATTCAATTTATGATGTTTACAATATACGGGTTCAGTTTCTCCTAAAAAATTAAAACTTGGTTTCGTATAACAGTCCGTAAATTTGCATTTTCTTCCTCTTGACACCATTCCATCGAGTTTGTGAACAGAACAATATAATGGTATTTCTACTCCTTTCACATTAAAGCTTGGAAGTGTAGTACAGCCTTCAGCAATACATTGTGTACTAGTAACGTTTACCATATCATCTAATTTATGGTCGACGCAATATTTGGCTTTTGATTCTCCAACGATATTGAACGATGGAATCTTAATGCAACTGGGAAATACACAAGTTGTATGAACAACATCTATCATATTTTCTAGCTTATGAGATGCGCAATATAGTGGATGTTTTTGATCTGCATAGTTAAAAGATGGTCTCTTTCTACAGTCTATATTTTGACAATGGGATTTTGTTACATTTACCATTGCATCTAATTTATGCGTGTTGCAATATATCGGTAATTGGTCGTTTACATAGTTAAATGATGGTCGTTTAGTACATTGAGAATTCCTACATGTTCTAACTGTCACGTTCACCATATTTGTTTCTCTATGATCGTTGCAGCATATTGGAATTTTTTCATTTACGTGATTAAATAAAGCTGATTTCAAGCAGGTACTTTCTTTGCATTTCTTCTGCTTCTTACTCACCATATTTGCAAGTTTATGATCTCCACAATATAGTGGTGATTTTTCGTTAAGATAATTAAACGAAGCCACTTTTGTACAGGAATCTGCTTTGCATTTTCTATGTTTAACATTTATCATGTTGCTTAATTTATGATCGCCACAGTATATCGGCGTTTTCTCAGTTGCTAAATTAAATGAAGCCACTTTTGTGCAAGTACTCTCTTTACAAACTGTCATTGTTATCACACTTATTGGTAAATATTTAATTGACATATATTATACCCGAATCAAAAACAAATTTGAATTTTTTTCTTGATAGGTAATAGACATGTCAGTCCAGATCCTTGGAAAATTCATTTCTTGTGATGACCAGACGGTCCATCGCTTTATTACCCTAGATATTGATGCTCTTGGAAATGATCAATTCAGTATCTATAATTCGTACAAATGCGTCTCGGATGAAGTGTTCATTAACTACATGAATACAACTAGAACATACGCAGATAGAGATGATATTGATTTAGTACTCAGAAGCTTATATCAAAGTTAAAATGATAAACGCCCACATTATGGTCGTTATTATGAATTATTGATGAGTATATAACATTATACTAGTGATATATTATTATAGTAAAATATTTTCAATATAAAAAATATTATGACTACTATTTCACGAACTACGATACAGCTCGCACTATAAAAGTGATTTATAGTATAGTTAATAGCAGAACTATAAAAGTTAGCCTGGCAAAGTTTGGGTAGAGTATGGCATATTACTAAATCAGTACACTACTGTCATATTATTGACAATAGCGATCAAGGTGCAATCGATAGACACGAATTTTCAGTAGTTAATAACAGAACACGGAAAAATCACCGCGCATGCTCCACACCTGTGACTATTACTACTTTTTTGGTAACTCTACAAAAATTGTGTATCATTTAGAGGTGAAATATTGTTGAGATACACACTTTCTGATTGTTGCATAATCTGAGATTATCAGAATTTTTTTCAGACCGCTAACGGTACGAGAAAAACGGAGAGAAAATCTAGTACTAAAAATTACCAAGAAGGTACCAAAGTCACTCAAAAAGGTACCAAAATTTATCAAAAAGGTACTTACTCCGAACAAAAAGGTACCAAATTATGAGCGATAGGTACTTGCTGTTGCAAGTATATATCTATTTATTTACTAATATAATAGATAATATGTTATAACATTGACATTTACACGTCCATCAAAAACTAACCAGAGATTTTTCTCCAAAAAATATATATAATATTCTTCAAAGAAATAATACCTAGGTGTTACTTCCCTTCAAATATATAATTTATTCAATCTTTATCAATATTTCTGTGAATATCATACTATGTAGAACAAATAGTTGGTACTTGGTTATCATAATTTGGTACCTTTTTGTTCAGAGTAAGTACCTTTTTGCTTACACTTGGTACCTTTTTGATTTGTTATGGTCCATTTTTAAAATTTGATAGTACCAATTTGTTTATTCATGTACAGATACTTTTAATTGAACTTCAAGTTCCTTAATCCTGTTTGCTTGGTCAATAATTTTTTGTTTTCTTCTTTGTCGGTATTCTCGGTCTAGTATAATTTTTGATTTTTTTTCTTGTGCTATACTCTTAACTGTGAAATATGGACCATATCCCTTGTTAATATGCTTGTAAAATGCAGCAATAGAAATTGGTTTCTTTGTTGGGTATCTTGCTCTTAGAGTGTCTATTGCTTCTTGAGCAGAATTAACGGTTATCAATTCTGTAGCCTTATTACCATCAATAGTTACTTCAATCTCATATTTATAATGAACCATTATATTAATAATATTTTCTCTTCTTTAATAAATAATTAAAAAAAATTATATTGAACAATATTATATATAAAGTATAAATCAAACCGCGCTCAATAATTAGAAAAATGTCTCTATTCTCAAGTGGTAAAGAATGGTATGAATATGTCAAAGTCCAATATGAAATAAAGAAGGATCTAGAAGAATCCCATAATCTAGTAATATTTCCACTACCTAACCTATACTATGATACTGTAGAGAAGAAGAAAAAAATAAAACCACCTCTAGGTTGGTCGTCGTTGCGCTTGGAAGATACCAAAAAGATTACAAATCTGAAAGCAGTGCCTTACTATGGCAAAACAAAATATTCTAAAGGTCTAGGTATATTGTGTGGCGATGTCTCTGATGTAATGATTCTAGATATAGATAATGAAGATTTACTGGATGAATTAAATATTCGACAAGTACTGGATGAGTTCACTCCTATTGTGAAAACAAGGAAAGGTTATCATATCTACTTTAGATATGATCCTAATTATACCAAGAAAACTAAAATAACCTATAATGGTAAGAAGTATGATATTGATATTCTAACTGAAAACAAACGATTTGGTATTCTACCACCAACTAAGTATAGAATCGGTGATGAGATTTATGAATACAAATGGGTTGATGATAAAGATTTTGATAACTGTGAACTAATGGATATGCCTCCCTATATTACAGAGATCATTAAAGAGCACAATAAGAATAATACTAAATCAAAGCGAAGTAAACAAAAAAGTACTATTAGCAAAGAATATTCTTTTAAAAATAAGCTTACCAATACATGCTATGACTCCATAAAAGATAAACAACTTGTATATATTCTTGAAAACCTACCTTCAAAGTATTATGATGATTATGAAGAATGGTTTAAGGTATTATTAGCTTTAAAAAATACTAGTCCATTATTACTAGAAATTGGTCGCAAATTCAGCAAGAAGTCGAAAAGCTATACACATTACAACGACGGTACTAAAAAGGATAATCCGGATGAACAATATGACTATTTTTGGGAGAACCAAATTCCAAAAGATAGCGATTATGAAGATAAATTAACCGTTGGGTCATTAATATATTGGTTATCACAAGAAAATCCAGAAGCATATAGCAATTTGTCACATTCACCCGTATTTGAATTAACTGATACCATGAAGCATGTATCAAAACTAGATGATATAATTATTCTAGACACAAACAAATCTGGTTATAATCTGGAGGCAAAAGGTAATTGTATGGGGTGTAATAGTGCATCTAATAAGTTCAGAATATATATTATAGATGACAGTAAAAAAAACTATAAAAGTATTATAATGAACTGTGAAAATTGCTCGAGCTCATTTGGAATGAATAAGGGAGGAAAACATTTCTGTGGGTTATACAAGCCTGATATCTTAGGGAAGTTGTTAAGTTACTATAATATTCAGACAAATGATATCTTAATAAATAGAGATAATGTGGTTTATTTCTCCTCTACTCCAACAGCAACTTTTGACTTGACGTCTGGAAAATTTGTATCTGATGACCAAACTTCATTTTTACAGGAAATACTACCAATAAACATCATTAATAAAGATTTTTCAGATATGTACCCATTTAACTATAATGTATCGCCATGTAAATGGTCTATTGTTGGCAGACAAGAAAGATTATACGTCGTTGGGGACGATGGGACTTCACCAAAAATCGATATTACTGATTACATTAACTGTATTAAGGAAGAAATTGTTTGTTCCGTTGCACCATTTATGAAGAAGAACCCTTTCGCCATCAAAAGGAAAGATGCAAAACAAATGATCGAGCATATATTAACAACCATTAATAGATATCTAAAAAATGATATTGGGATGACGCTTAATATTACGATTAACAATACATATATAAATAATGATCAAGGATATGGATGGACCGAGGTCAAGGCGATGAAATTGTTAGAGGAAAGGCAGTTATTGAATGACTATATAGTGAAATCTTCTAATACCGTATATAAGTTTAATGTCAGGAAATCTATATGGGAACCTAAAGAAAGAGATAAGCATATGATGGAAGTTGGAAGATCTCTATTAGAATTGTTCACTACTGAGTGTAGGGATGTAATAAATGATATCAATGATTCATTCTTCACCACATCTGCAAGTTATACAAAAATGTATAATATGCTAATTTCTAATGAGATTAGATGTGAAAATGACCACGAAAGAGTAAAACTACTTGATGCAAATGTATATCTCTTTCCCTTTAAAAATCTGGTGTATGATTTAAAAAATGATATTTTGCGGAAGATAGAAAAAGAAGATTATATAACAACAACTACAGAATATGACATACGTCCAATTGATGAGATTCCTAGTACAGAGTTTGATAAGATCTATAAATTCTATAATACTATATTACCAATTAAAGAAGAACGAGAATTTTTCAAAAACTTGGTTGCGAGTTGTCTACCAAAGTCATCGAAAGAAAAGATTCTAGTTATTCTTACTGATAGAAGAGAAGGAAATAATGCAAAATCTACATTAATGGAATCCATAAGTGATGTATTCGGTAAGCTCTCAGTAAAGGGTAACTTTTCACTACTGACAGATCAGACGAATTCGCTCAATGGGCATGATGCAGCGTACTTTCAATATAAAGATAAGAGACTGACATATATAGATGAAACTGACAATAATAAAGTGATTTCAAGTCAAAGAACAAAAATGCTAACAAGTGGAGGTAAAAACAAAATCTCAGGTCGAAGATTTATGAGTGGAGAGTATGAAGAATTCCAATGGACAGCAACTCCGTTTGTCAACTGTAATGATGGTGAGTTTGCTAAACTAAATGGTTCTGATAGTGCCCTTCTTAATAGACTCAAAGTTGTCCCATTTCGTAGTAAATTCTTGCCTAACATTAAAGATAAGCCAAAGGATAACTTATATTGTATTGACTATGGCTTTATAGAAGAAATATTTGAATTGAAAGATGTTCATTTTTACTACTTACTGGATGCATATAGAATATATAAATCAAAAGGGATTATCGAGGAGCCTGAATATAGCAAAGTATACAAGGAGAGTCTGGTTGTTGCTTCAGATAGTGAATTAAGTGCCATTTGCGAATTCGTGGAAGAAGTATGTGAGTTCACAGACAAATCTGATAAATATATCCGTAGGATAGAATTGCTGAATTTATTGCAAAAAATCTGCCCCAAAATATATGACGGTGGCAAAGGAAAGCAGCGAATTATAGCGAAGTTAAATAAATGCATGATGATAAAAGGTATCGAAATTAAAAAGAAAACAGAAGACAATCAACAATTCAAAGATGCATGTTTTGGTATATCATTAAAGAAAAAATATGAAGATATCCTTAACGGTTACGAGCATATTCTGTTTTCAAGGTAATAATTAATTAAAGAATATATTATTATATGTAATAATGGTTCGATTATCATATGAAATAACAGTATTTGAGGAAGAAAGTCCTGTTGAGACGTTTATTGCGAATTCAACAAAAGAAGCATATCAACATTTGAAAGAGAAATATCCAGATAAACTAAAAATATCCTACAGAAGATTCCAAATAATTATGATAGGACGTAAAGGATCGTTCTTCACAGTAAATGAGTTACCATATACCCCAAAAACTAAAACGCAAATTAATAGAGAAGTTCGCGCAAGAAAAAGACAACAATTTATTGATCAAAAAAAGAAAATTGAAGAACTAGAAAAATTAGTCCAACTTTCAAATAACTAACCTTTTATCAATTCACATTTTATATCCACCTTTTTTAGCTGCAAATTTATCTTTGATCACAGTGAAATGTTTTTTAGCAGCTTGGAAACCAGATTTCATGACCTGAAACCCATATCTGTCAAGAGCAGCGCATTGATTGAAGAAAATTAAATAGACGCAAACTGAGATAACCGCCGCAATAACAACTCTATCTGGTATCATTTTTTAATAATATATAACATATCTAAAAAAAATATATGAGAATATTAATAATTTACATACTTAGGTATTTTGTAGTTTCATTAATTCTTTAAGATAGTCATTCTTATGTCCATTAATTAATATAACCTTTGAACGGTCTATATATTTTAATAGTTTTTTACTGAAACCATTTTGGAAAATGATGGCTCCTTTCTGTTTATAGACTGAATAATATTTTTCAATAGTTTTATTAATATTTGGAAATATATCTCTATAGTAATGACTTCCATAATATGATTTGACATCAATCCATCTAACAGGTGTATCATTAATATCTATTTCTTGATCAAATAGTATATCAGGAGTTACAGATTTATGCTCTTTTCTGAGAACTTCTTCTGTCTTGAAATCTTTAGTAACATTTTTTATATATGAAACACATGCTTTCTCGAATTTTATTGCTTTTGAATTATCAATATGTTTATGTTCAATTATTTTTGAGATATTGTATTCATCTCTATATCTTTCAATATTACGACTGGTTATATAATTTGGAAAGTAATTTATATTACGCTTAAATAATGATATTGCTATACGTTCTTTGTTGACAAAGCGGTTAAATAGAGTCTTAAATATGGGAAATACAATTTTATAATCTTGATTCTTACTGGAGTATTGCTTATAGAGTACAGTAGGATTGAGTATATTTTTGCGTTTTAGATAGTTAGTAACAATCTTTTGATTTTGCTTATTTTTGTACTGAGTCTTATGTTCATTAAATACTGTCGTATTTAGATCATTTCTATATGATTCCATAAAGTATACGAATGACACCTCTGGTACGTATATTCCCTTAGTATTAAAGTACATGATTATCTCGGAAGCTAATAATATTCAAATTGAATGTTTTTTTATAACCTCATATATAGTATGGTTAGAGTGGATAATGATCAGACTTTCAAGTTTAATGAGGAAGAACTTCAGGAGTCTCTCATTAAAGTGCCTTTCTCTAGAACTCTTTCATTTGATGATAGACAATTGAAATATCGTGAAAGTAGACAATTTAAGAAATTAACATGTACTAACCCTTTTAGAAAGAATTTGGTATTACAAATAGAATTTCTGTTAAATTACGGTCATATGAGTAAACGAATTATTTATGTATCTCCATTTGTAAGTCATTTAAGTTTTCTGGCAAAGCTATTTCCATTACATACATTCATTGTCTATAATAAATCTGAAGACTCTAGACCTCGTATTAGAAATGTTGCGTATAATAATCTTAATTTTAATGATAATATTGCTAAATCCATATATGATCAACATAAAGGACATTATTTATTTATTTGCTATAATGAAATGAATACTCAAAAACGATGGATGTCACTACTACGACCAGAAATCGCGATGCTTAGATTTAAATTACCTTATGATGGAACCACTATATCATATTTGAAAGGAACTATATATTATCCTGTATGGGGAGGTGTTTGTTCAACAGAAACAGAATTAGTAACAAATGGAACATCAACCATGGATTATTCAAGTGTAGATTATGAGAATATTATGTATAGATTTAATAATATTACTAGACAAGATACTTATTTACATGATGTAAGATTAAGAGATGTTAAAGGAATTGATTATTGTTATGATTGTTATGCAGAAATACACATACTTCAGAAATATGTATCCTTATATAAATCAGATAAAACAGTTGATGAACTTATGACTACTATTTCGAATACAACCAAGAATAAAACGTTAAATTGGAAGCATCATGGGCGCGTATTGTTTACTAATATGTCTATTCAACAAAAATTAAACATGATCTAATATCTGTATCTATTATATAGGCTTCAACTGATATGACAGTATTTAATAATATCAATATAGCAATAGCATTTGTTGGAATTGGAGGTATTATTGGTCAAATAATGGCCAAAAGAAAGACCAAAATTTTGAAAACCGATTCTTATGAATCTAATGGATACATATTAATTCATGGAACAGTATCCAAAATTTGTCCAAAAACTAAAAATTGGACAGTGTTGTCAGTTCATAAGAGAACAGACGTTGGGTCGGCTTTGGTAAAAACAGTGGGGTCATTAGATCTAACAAACGGTCCACATACTATATACATAAATAATTATCCCTTGTTTATCAATTCTAATTCATGTTTAAGAATTATCAAATCCAAAAGTATAATTCCAATTAGTATTGCTCGTCATTATTTCGAAAAGAATCAGCTAATAATACCAGTTGACTATTCTGCTCATTCATATGAGATTAGAAAAATGACATTAAACGAACATGATACAGTACTAGCTATTACTTCTGGTAACACTATTATCGC
>JACCDG011703844.1_pt1 | contig 18205 bp, 14 predicted proteins | sample 7442471 | NCBI WGS metagenome assembly JACCDG01 (sample SAMN15323444, study PRJNA562643) | freshwater metagenome | isolation source: river surface water | place: USA:Blue River Watershed | collected 2017-08-17 | reverse complement strand
TCAGTATTTGCCCTGACTCTTCGTTGCTCGTCATCACATATGTCCAATATGTATCCTCCTCGACGCCTCGATTCAGGGCAAATACTGAATTCAGGATCGGGAAAGATTTATTGGACGAGGTACTAGAACAAGATTACTTCCTGAACAAAGGCCACAAATATGCAACGGCGATCACGGTTAATGAACTCAGCGGCATAAAAATCGCGCACAGAATGGGGCCTATCGACCCGTTCATCACAAGAACAATCGCGACCAAATTATAAATCAAAGAAATGAAAAGGTTCAAAAGTATAACTCGTCGTGCTGTGCGACTGGCCCGGATGAGATCTGGAATGAGCTGTAGATCTTTCGCAATCAGATATCCATCGGCAGTTTCAAACTGACTTTCGGGAGTACCCGTAAATCCCAGGCTGACAAATGCGCCCCGCATCGCCAAGACATCATTCAAGCCATCCCCCACAAAAGCCGTCGGCTTTTCGGAGACAACTCGCAATTTATCTTCAGGCCTCTGTTCGCTAAAAACCTGGCCCATGGAGATTTGAGAAGCAAACTGAGCCACCGACGGTTTTCGGTCGCCAGAAAGTAGAATCGTTTCAAGCCCCCACTTTTTAAGCTGCGAGAGAACCTCATTCACGTGGGGTCTAAGCATATCCGCAAATTCAAATCTGAGAAGCTCATGCCCGTCTCGGTATAACGAACAAGAAGGATTTTCAGACAGAGATTGGTTCTGCCTGATCTCATAATGATGTCGATTGTAATATCCGCCAATTCCGGTACCTGGTACCTCTTTAATATCTGAGATTGCCATTAGAATTCGATGCTTTTGCTTAAACCTCAAGGCCAAAGCCTTCGACAGTGGATGTTGGGATTCTTTGCAAAGACCGAATACGATCTCGTCTAATTCAAGGTCATTTTCTTCAGCGGATTGGGCGATCCGATCAATCTTCGTCACAGCAAGAATTCCAGTTGTCAGAGTTCCGGTCTTATCAAAAGCAATTGCTTTGATCATCGCCCATCTCAAAAAATTTTCAGTCTTAAATAAAATAATTTTTCTCTTAAAGGCCTGTCGGCGTGCGGAATCTAAAACCAATGGCCGTGAGAGCATCAACGCGCAAGGGCATGTGACAAGCAAAAGCCCCATCGCTTTCGAGACAGAAGAATCTTCTTCAAAAAAAAGTACACCCAAGCAAAGCAATAACACACAACCTGTAAAAAGCTGCTGCCAATAGTCAGCCACGCCCGATGAGGGTGTATATTTTTCAAGAGAATTTAACTGAAGAAAAAGTTTCGATTCTGGTTGCGCCTCTTCGACAACTCCGTCAAAAGAAGCTCCGACATTCGTGGCGCCTTGTGGAATCAATTGCCCCTCAAAATTACGAATAGCCTCGGTTTCTCCGGTCAGCACAGACTGGTCCGTTAACGACTCATAATTCTTTAAGCGAATATCCACTGAAACACACTCGCCCGGATCGACCCGAATAAGATCACCTTTCCTTAAGACAAATGAAGGAACAAACTGCACCGAATCAAAAATTATTTTCTTAGCCGTCCACGCTTGAGGCTTTGAGATACTAAATGAAATTCTATCAATGAGAGATCGTCCCACCAAAAGAAGAAAGATCACCATCGCGACAGAATCAAAATATGAATCAATCCGCCCATTCAAAGTCATCCAAAGGCTGTAAAAAAATCCAATGAGGATTGAAAGGCTAACCAATTGATCGGGATGCAGACGGCGCCATTTCAAAGCCATCCAACTCGACTTGAAAAATGGAAAGCCCCCAAAGAGAACCGCCGGCAGTGCGACGATGGCAGAGATGGCCCCCAAGAAACGGGCATCGTGCTGAGACATTTGGGATTGATGAGCCGCAAGAAAGAGCAAACCAATATGCATTGTTGCCGCTGCACAGGCGCCCGTAATCCCGAGTCGGATCCAGGAGATTCGAGAAATCTCCGAACGACGATTTTGCCTAGGCAACAATCGATAGCCCATTCGCGATAGACCAATCGCAATCGAACTTAAAGCCTGGGGCCCATCTTGCCATTTCAAACGAATCGTTTTCTGACCAAAATGAATACGCGATTCTACGCACTTATTTTCAATTTGAGGAAGTCGTTCGAGAAGCCAAACACAAGCCGCACAAGTGAGACCTTCCAAACAGAATGTCCCAACCCTGAAGCCATCCAACAATTGAGTTTCTCGATCTAGAAACTCTTGGTGATCAAAAGCCAAATACTCCTCAGAGTTTGACGATATTCCAACTGGTTTTAAATCGAGCGAGCGATGCCGGTAAAAATCTTGAAGCCCTGATTCATGAATCATTTGAAAGGCCACTTCACAACCGAGGCAGCAGAAATCTCCCCTAGGGCTTTCGAGATCGCAATGTTTGCATTTTTGTGCGCCCATGAGAGCTACCAGAACATGAGCATATAATGGCGGTCAAATAACATGAACTCAAGACTTTGATGGTCAATCCAACCGCTGGCGGCAGCGGTTGACAATGATGTCCAGCAAATCGATGCCACAAGCGCTATGGTTCCCGCTCTTTCAAATCGCCAACGACGCAACCACTGCCCACCTAAAATTGCTACCAGCAAAGGAAGGCAGGTTAAGAGAATCAAAAAATTCATCAGAATTATTCCATGCCAAGCAGACCCACTTGCTCCTGCTAAACTTAGAACCCAAATCGTGAGACTACAGGGCAAAAAGGCAAAAACAATTCCAAAAAAAAAGGCCCTCACTTTTCCGCTAAACCCATGAGATATCCTTGAAAGGACCAAGGGTAAATTTTTGAAAGCGCTCGACGAAAACCATTTTGGAAATAAATGAGAAACCAAAATGACTAAAAGAATGAAAACTAAGATCCAACCCCAGCGCGGTTGCAATAAAGTAAATGGAGATCCCAATATCCCAGCCATCGCACCAAAGAGCGAATACATGACGCTGCGTCCAGCTTGATAAAGAAAAAAAGCCTCAACAGTGCTCGAAGACGATTTTGAATCACCCTCGGCGAGTGGCAATCCCCCCACAATGGGTCCACACATGGGAACGCAGTGAAAAAAGGTCCAAAAAAATCCGAGGCTAAAAAGCTGGAGATAAATCGATTGAAGATTCATTAATGAGCTGGTCCCACCATTCGAATGCTGATCTCCTTACGAGATCCAGAATCAGAAATAATTTCAAAGGCTGTATCAGCTAGTCCAAAATTTTCATGAAAAATATCTTGAGGGGCCTTCAAGAGAATAAAATAAGCTGCTTTCTCGTCTGGCTTTAGTTGAATAGATCCTTCTGGAACCACCACGGTCAGGCTCGCAGGACTTAACGGTTTCAGTGTGATCGTTATCGACTTTTCGGAATGATTTGCCAGATTGAGGTGAATGGGATTCACAACAAGCCCTTGTTCATCCACGCTAAATACAGACGAACTAGCTTCCCGATGTGCGGTCGCCGAAAAATCTAAACGGCCAGCAGTCAAAAATATCAGCAGCGATGAAACGCCCATGACAATGGTCGCATAGGCTAAGATACGCGGCCTCATTAACTTCGAATGACCTTCGACTTTGGTTCCTTCAACTTCATTTTCAGTTTGATATCGAATAAGGCCCAAAGGTCTTTTCAATTTCGCCATGACATCATCGCAGGCATCGATGCACTGAGTGCAGTGAATGCACTCCAGCTGCAGACCTTGGCGTATATCAATGCCCGTCGGGCAAACCTTTATGCACATTTTACAATCGACACAATCACCACTTGTTCGCCCAGGCTTACCCCGTGGCTCACCTCGTTTTTCATCGTAGGCAACAATCAGCGAATCCTTATCAAGCAAAACAGACTGCAAGCGACCGTAGGGGCAAACAAAAAGACAAACTTGTTCACGAAACCAACCAAACTGAAAAAGGATGAGAGAACTTACAGCAATCATCGCCAGAAAAATTCCCTGATGCGCCATGGGGCCATCTTTGATCATGCTGAGCAGATGGTGTGCGCCGAAAAAATATGCCACAAATGTGTTTCCAAGAACCAGCGCTATCACCGTAAAAACCGACCATTTGATTGACTGCGGAATAATTCTTTCAGAAAGAGGAAGTCTCTTGAACTCACGTTGCTGAAAACCCATGCCTTCAATCAAACGCTCAATAGGTCGAAAGACAAATTCCATGAAGACCGTCATCGGACAAGCCCAACCGCAAAAAACCCGCCCAAATGCGGCCGTCAGCAATAAAAGAAGCCCAATGAGCAAAAAAACGAACGCTAGAAAAACGATGGTTTCGTTCACCCAGAAGGTCTGTCCAAGAAAGTGAATCTTACGCTGGATCAAATCAAAAAAAACGAGCTGCTTACCTTTCCAAGTAAGCCATGGCGCAACAAGCAGCCACGATATTAAACCGATCGACAAAATTTTTCGACGATTAAACCACTTACCTTCGCTGACAATTGGGTAAACCCATTTACGATTTCCATCGCCATCAGCAGTGGAAATCTCGATCTTCATGGCGTGACGAGAGTTCCTTCAGGCGCTTTAGGATTCTTGACTTTCTGCCCTCGAAGGCTCTTCACAAATGCTGCAACCTGATGGATTTCATCAGCACTCAACATTGATTTCCATGGCACCATCCCTTTTGCCGGGACGCCGTTGGTGATCGTTGCAACAATTTCAGTCATCCGACCGCCATGAATCCAATAGTCGTCCGTCAAGTTTGGTCCAACAATTCCTTCTCCTTCAGAACCATGGCAACTCACACAGCGACTCTTAAAAATCTCAGCGCCCGATTTAAGAACTGATTCTTGAGAAACCATCGCCATCAACTGATCTTCTGAAAGCTCAGGCGTCGATGGCGTCTGAAGCGCTTTCTGAATGGCCTCTGTCTTTTGACTGCGATCAAAGCTTTCGATCAATCCTCGGCCACCGTCATCGATATGATACCAATAAAAATAGCCAGCCGCAAAAACGATGGTCAGCAAAAATTTATTTACCCACCACCTTGGTAATTGATTGTCGTACTCGGAAATTCCATCGTAACTATGTTCACGAAGCGGGGCATTCAAATCACTGTCTTTGTTTTCATTGCTCATTTTAAAACTCCTTGATCATCTTCAAAAGGAAGCTCTGCGATTTTCTTTTGCAAAACACGAGATTGAAGTTTGAAGGTCCATAGCAAAATGGCCAGAAAAGAAACTCCAAAAAATGCAAGCGCCCCCATAGCAAAAATCGGAGACGCAATATTTTCTAGGAGAGCTCTCATCGCAAGAGCTCCTCAGACGAAATGGCATCCCGACCTAAGCGTTGCAAGTACGCAATAATCGCGACGACTTCTCGATCTTCAACACCCTGAATCTGGCCCTGATTGAGCAAGCGTTCCGAAATTTCCTTGGCTTGAGACTTGAGATTTTGAGAGGCATTCTCAATCTCTTGATCCGAATAGGGAACTCCAAGCTTCCTCAAGGCCTTCATTTTCGCCGCAATATCTGCATCCTCGATCTTCCATCTCAAGAGCCAATCGTATTTGGGCATTAACGAATTGGGACTCGTCGTTCGAGGATCTTGAAAATGTCTGAAATGCCAAAGATCTGGATACTTACCACCCTCTCGATGCAAGTCTGGGCCGGTTCTCTTTGATCCCCATTGAAACGGGTGATCATAGACATATTCATGCGCCCGCGAAACTGGGCCATAGCGCATGACTTCTTCACGAATAGGTCGGACATGCTGCGAATGACAGTTGTAACAACCTTCACGCAGATAGATGTCTCGCCCAACAAGTTCTAGCGCCGTATAGGGCTGCACGACTTTTCCTAAAGGCGCATCGACCTGTGTCAGGATCATTGGAACAATCTGGATCAAGCCTCCAACGCTCACTGCCACTGCGGATAAGCCTGCGAAAACAAGTGGCCAACCTTCGATGGCGGTATGAATTTTTCGAAAGAAACCTTGTGGCGACTGACCCGAAGTCAAATCTGAAATCTCATGCTCAAGTGAAAAAGGTGCCAAGGCCGGAGCCGAAGCTTCGGTGTCTTCGAGATTTTTCACGCCCGCGATCGAACGCAGCATATTGTAGAACATCATGACGAGACCGCCGAGATAAAGCAGCCCACCCAAACCTCGCAGAAGATAGGCGGGCTTAATCGCTGTCACTGTTTCCATGAAGTCTGGATACGCAAGTACACCATCCTTCGTCGTTGCAAACCACATGAGTCCTTGGGTGATTCCTGCAACCCAGAGGCTCAACGCATAGATCACAATGCCCGTGAGCGCGATCCAGAAATGCGCATTCGCGAGACTCTTACTATAAAGTGGTCTATTCCAGAGTTTCGGAATCAGAAAATAAATCATCCCAAAAATCATGAAACCGACCCATCCAAGCGCACCCACATGCACGTGAGCGATGGTCCAATCGGTAAAGTGAGATAATTTATTTACGGACTTAATGGAAAGCAACGGGCCCTCAAAAGTCGACATCCCGTAACACGTAACGGCCACGACAAAAAATTTCAGAACCGGTTCTTCACGAACTTTGTGCCACGCACCTCGCAGGGTATAGAGTCCATTCAACATACCTCCCCACGATGGGGCCCAAAGCATCACACTGAAGATCATCCCCAGTGATTGAACCCAATCTGGCAAAGCACTGTAATAAAGGTGATGGGGGCCTGCCCAAATATAAATGAAAATAAGACTCCAGAAATGGATGACCGATAGGCGGTAGGAAAATACCGGCTTTTCTGCCGCCTTCGGCAGAAAATAATACATGAGTCCCAAGAATGGCGTTGTCAGCAAAAAGCCCACAGCATTGTGGCCATACCACCATTGGACCAAGGCATCTGAAACCCCAGAGTAAACAGAATAGGATTTGAGGAATGAAATCGGCATCGAGATATTATTCACGATATGAAGCATCGCGATGGCGATCACCGACGCCAAATAAAACCAAAGTGCCACATAGAGATGGCGTTCTCGCCGAATCCGCAATGTCTGAATGAAGTTCACCGCAAAAACAACCCAAACCACCGCGATCGCAATATCAATCGGCCATTCTAACTCGGCATATTCCTTGGCCTGTGTAAAACCAAACGGAATTGTCAAAGCAGCGGAAACGATGATTCCCTGCCATCCCCAGAAGTGGATCCAACTCATTAAGTCAGAAAACATTCGAGTTTTGAGCAAGCGCTGGGTCGAATAATAAAACGCCGCAAAAAATCCATTCGCCGCAAACGCGAAAATCACAGCGTTTGTATGGAGGGGGCGAAGCCTTCCGAATGTCAGCCAAGGCAGATCGAAGTTGAGTCGCCAATCGATCATTTGGGTTGCGATGAGAAGCCCCACCAGCATCCCCACAAAACCCCAGATCATCGTCGCCCAAACGAATGCTCGAGCAATCCGATCATCATAACGAAATTTCTCATTTACTGTGTTCATCGAGGTCCTCCGATTGAAGTCGAAGAGGAGGAGTTTGCAAATCATCCATCTGCCCGCCCATCACACTTCGAATAAAAAGATATAAAAAAACGAAAAAAAATAACAAGGAAATGATCAACGTAAGAAAAAATGCATTCATATCAGATCCACGATCAATTTAATTCGAAATATGAATGAAAGAAACAATTCTTGATGACTAAATAAAAATCATTACGTCACGAAAACTCTACTTAACGTTAACGAGATCACCTAGTGACACATAACGAAATCAGGTATCAATTTTTAAGATTGCCAGAAAAGCTTCCTGAGGAACTTCAACGGACCCGATTTGTTTCATCCGCTTCTTTCCTTCTTTTTGTTTTTCAAGAAGTTTTCGTTTTCGCGACACGTCACCACCATAACACTTCGCGAGAACATCTTTTCTCAGGGCGCTCACTGTTTCTCGCGCAATGATTTTCGATCCAATGGCCGCCTGAATCGCTATCTGAAACATTTGACGAGGCAGTAACTCTTTCATCTTTTTCGCAAGATCACGCCCACGTGAATGTGAAAATTCTCGATGACAAATCATGGCGAGAGCCTCGACCTGCTCAGTATTGAGAAGCAGATCCACTTTGACCAGGTCAGCCTCTTGATATTTCAAGAATTCGTAATCTAGGCTGGCGTAGCCTTTCGTGATTGACTTCAACTTATCGAAAAAATTGAGCGCAATCTCATTGAGGGGCATTTCGTATTCGAGAATCACCCGGTCTTTTGTAAAATATTCCATTTTCTTCTGAAGACCACGCTTCTCGGTGCAGAGCGTCATAATCGCGCCTATATAATCGGGCGGCGTATGAATGGTGACCCGATAAATGGGCTCTTCGATTTTTTCAAGCAAATGTGGTTCAGGCATTTTTCCGGGATTTGAGATTTCCAGGCATTCTCCACTCGTTCGATACATTCGGTATTTCACCGTTGGTACGGTTGAAATGATATTGAGATTATATTCTCGCGATAGCCGCTCGTTAATGATTTCCATATGCAGCAATCCCAAGAAACCGCAACGGAATCCAAAACCCAAATGTTCGGAAATCTCAGGTTCGTATTGCACCGCCGAATCATTCAACACTAATTTCTCAAGCGCATCTTTCAAGGCTTCGTAGTCATCAGAGGAAGTTGGGAATATGCCGCAAAAAACCATCGGCTTGATTTCTTTAAATCCAGGAAGCGGTAACGGAGACGGATTTTTTGAATGAGTTACCGTATCACCCACTTTAGCTTCTTGAACCGTTTTAATTCCCGCGATGATATATCCTACGTCACCCGACCGAAGAGACTCCGTCGAACGGGCTCCCGGTGTAAAAAATCCTACTTCCAAGACTTCTTGATGTGATCCAATATTCATCAGAAGAATTTTATCTTTTGGCTTCACCTCTCCCGAAAATATTCTGACTAAGATAATGACCCCGCGATAACTATCAAACCAACTATCGATGATCAGAGCCGCCAACTTTCCGTCTGCAATGGCTGCATCTTTTGGAGCAGGAATATATTTTGCAACGGCCTCCAAAACATCTTCGATTCCGAGGCCCGACTTGGCGGAACACTGGACAGAATTGGACGTATCTAAGCCGATCACCTCCTCAATTTCTGCCTTCACCTTCTCTGGATTTGCCTGAGGAAGGTCAATTTTATTGATCACGGGCACAACCTCAAGATTGTTATCGAGCGCTAGATAAACATTCGCCAATGTCTGCGCCTGAATTCCCTGACTGGCATCGACCACAAGAAGCGCGCCCTCGCAGGCCGACAAACTCCTCGAAACCTCATATGAAAAGTCCACATGACCGGGAGTATCAATAAGATTGAAAATATAGTCTTTCCCGTCCTGCGATCGATAGTTCAGACGTACCGTTTGAGCCTTAATCGTGATTCCTCGCTCACGCTCAATATCCATCGAATCTAATATTTGTTCTTTCATCTCTCTTTTAGTGAGTCGCCCGGTCTTTTCGATGAGCCGATCCGCCAAAGTAGACTTTCCATGATCAATGTGAGCAATGATTGAGAAATTTCGAATATTTTCGTTCGCCATGACCCATCTTATATACAGAGAATCGAGGCTTTCTGACCAGTTCTCGCTACAGGAATATGGTCCCGAATCGACTTTCTCGACGAGGCTTAGCGGCGGGGCTTAGCGGCGGGGCGCATCCAAAAGCTGTTTTTCAACGTCTTCTAAGACCAGCTTCGCACGCATCGCTCGCGGATCAACTCTCAAAGCCTCCTCGAGCACTTTTTTTGCAATATCCGGACGTCCTGCTGCATGGCAAACCAATCCAAGATCGATACGGGCGTCATTATATTGAGGAAAAATTCGCAAGGCTTGTTCAAAACAAGCCGCCGCCTCTCGAAATCGACTCACATGGGCATAGCACAGCCCTTGGTTTCGATAGGCTGCAAAGGAATTCGGGTGAATCTTGATCAGATTCGCAAAAATTTCTGCCGCTTTCGTCCACTGATTCTTGCGCATCTCAACAACGCCACGATTCAAAAGAGCGTCGTGATAACGAGGGTCAATCTTTAAGCAATCGTCCAGAACGGATCCTGCGCGATCGAATTTGCCCGATTCCATCAAGGCATAGCCCAGATTTGAAAGAATCAATGGATCAGAATGCTTCAGTTCATTCGCGCGATCCAATTCCTTCACAGCGCGTCCGGGAGAACCTGAAGTCAGAAACTCAGTTCCCAACTCAAAATGAGCCTTCCAATCGTTCGGCTGCTCCTTAATTTTTTTAAATCCCTGATTCTGATACAGCTCGTTCTTGTTCTTCTCTTTCACTACCTCGTCAGAACTCCCGTAATGATGAATTGGTATATCGCTCGCAACGACCGAACCCTTGATCGTGCTCTCCACAAGCTCATGAACAGAACCGACAAAACGAATAGTGGGAATATTTTGAAAGAGTCGAACTTTTCGACTCTCAAAATATCCGGGATACTGCTTCTCTTCGGGATACTCGCCGCGGCATGGTTTGAATCCACTCGCTAAAGTATTGGTCGAATAATTTCGAGTATTGAATGAATAGGCCATCACATCCGTCTTTTCAGTGAGCGCCTTTATTTTATCAAAATCTTTTGGCGAAATTCTCTCGTCGGGATCCACGATCAGGATCCATCTTTGAGTCGCACGGCTCAAAGATGCATTTCGAGCTTTCGAAAAATCATTTTCCCATTTGACTTGAGACACACGAGCATTTTTTTCTCGTCCAATATCCATGGTTCGATCTGTTGAACCGGTATCGACTAAAATGATTTCACTCACTAAGGTTTTTAGATGATCGAGACATTCTCCAATCCACTTTTCTTCATTTTTTGCGATCAGACATGCTGAAATCATCAATCCCTCAAATTCGCATTATAAAATCATGAATAAAATTTTTGTCCATTTTGAACCCGGCTCAGATATGACTGAGGAACAATCAACCGTCCTCTTGTGGCTTGATTCAACCTGTACATTCTATCCAAAATAGCTTGTTCGCCTTCGGTCGAAACCCATCTCAAAAGCCCTCCACGAAATGGTGGAAATCCAATGCCAAAGATAAGACCAAGATCTAAATCTCGCACAGTTCCGACAATTCCCTCATCGAGCGCCATCACCGCTTCTGTCACCATGGGCAAGATCAGACGATCGGTTAAATGCTTGTCTGTTTCAGCCGAAGGATTTTTAGGTTCTCGACTGAATTCGCCTCTCACCGCAATCGGCTTGCCTTGACTATCGTACTGGTAAAAACCTTTGCCCGTCTTACGTCCGAAATTACCACTCTGAACAAGTTCATCAACAAGAGGCAAAACAACAAGATGTGGAAAGGCTCCCGCGATGACCTTCGCGACCTTGGCGGCTGTATCGAGTCCAATCTCATCAAGCAATCGAAAAGGCCCCATGGGCATGCCAAAGCGTGTTGCCGCTTCATCAATTTGAGCAATCGAAAAACCTTCAGCATAGAGATGCGCGCATTCAATCAGAAAAGGCATCAAAACTCTGTTCACCAAAAATCCTGGTCGATCTTTGACAACAATCACAGTCTTTCCCATCTGCTTCGCCAATGCCACCGTTTGAACGACAACCTCTGGCGAAGTTTTTTCTGCGCGAATCACTTCGACCAGTGGCATTTTAGGAACGGGATTGAAAAAATGCATTCCCACAATTCGCTCCGGATATTTTGCTTGAGACGCCATTTCAGAAATACTCAAAGAACTTGTATTCGAAGCAATGATTGCCTTCGGTGATACCAACGTCTCGAGCTGATCGATCAGTGCTTTTTTAATCTCCATCTTTTCAATGACGGCTTCAACGACGAACGGAATTCGTTTAAACCCTGTAAATTCAATGGTTGGTGTGATCGCATAAACTCGTTTCAGATATTCAGCCTTCGTGATCTTTTTCCGTTTGAATTCCTTTTCAAACAAAGCTCCCGCCGTTTTCAATCCATTCAAAATGGATTCATGTTGGATATCTTTCATCCGAACAGAGATGCCTTTTGATGCAGCAACAGCAGCAATACCGCCGCCCATAATTCCTGCACCCACCACTCCAATATTCTTCAATTTTTCAGCCTGAAAGCCAGCCGCTTCAACGGGGCCCACGCCTCTTTCTTTTTTTAATTGCTCTGAGGCAAAAAATAACTGAATCAAATTCTTGGCAATCGGAGACACCGCAAGCTGCGCGAAGGCCCGAGCTTCCACTTTGAGCCCGTCGCGCACACTCAAGCCCGTCGTTTGATCTACGACATCCACGATGGCTATGGGAGCCGGATAAAACCCCTTAGACTTAGACAAAATCATCTTCTTTGCCTGGCCAATGACAATCGCTCGCACAGGTTTCAGTGGAATCAGCGTCTGCATCGCTCGTCCCATCAACGACGCCTTCTTTGTTTTTCTCAGTTTGTCTTTGCCGCGAACAAACTGACGCGCGAAATCCAAAAGATATTCTTTAGGAATAATATCATGCACCAAGCCAATCTTGAGTGCCTTTGACGGATTCACAGGAGCGCCTGACGTCATCATTTCAAGAGCTGCAGGGATTCCAATCAATCGAGGAAGTCGCTGCGTACCACCCGCACCGGGCAAGACGCCGAGCTGAACTTCGGGCAGACCCAAGCGCGTCGACGGGCTATCCGAAATGATTCGATATTTACATGCGAGCGCAAGTTCCGTGCCGCCGCCCATGCAAGCGCCATCAATCACCGCCACCGTCATTTGAGGCAACTCCGCCAATTCTTGGAAAACTTCTTGAGCCTTTTCAATGAGACCCAAAGCTTCATCCACTGTTTTCATCACTTCAATCGTTGTGATGTCGGCTCCGGCAAGAAAGGAATCTAATTTTCCAGATCGAAAAATCACACTGCGAATGACATCCGACTTCGCGCGAATGAAGCCGATGACTTCCTGCAATTCAGTCCATGTCTCACGTGTCAATTTATTTACTTTTTCACCCGGGGTATCCAAGATGACTTCTGCATGCTCCCCATCGACTTGAAGCTTCACTCCAGAATCTTTTCGATCCTCTGATCCTATCGTTTTAAACTGAACGCTCATTGACATTCCTTTCGTCAAAAAAACTTATGCTGCCTGAACAATGCATGCCCCACCCTGACCACCACCGATACAGAGCGACGCCAATCCATATTCTTGCTGTCTTCTTTTGAGTTCCTTCAAAATCGTAAGAACGAGTCGAGCACCAGAGGTTCCAACCGGATGGCCTAAGGCGATGGCCCCACCATTCACATTCAGCCTATCCATGTCGACTTCCCCGATGGCTTCGTCTCTTCCAAAATGGGTTTTTGCAAATTCTCGAGATCCCAAAGCTTTCACACAGGCCAGCACCTGCGCCGCAAAGGCCTCGTTGATTTCGACCAAATTCATCTGTTTCATTGTTAATCGCGCAAGCTCAAGGGCTTTAGGCGCAGCGAATACAGGCCCCAATCCCATTCTTGAAGGATCGCAACCTGCAAATGCAAATGACTTGAGATATCCCAAAATCTTATAGCCATCTGCTTTTGCCTTTGTCTCGCTCATGAGCACCAGCATGCAGGCTCCATCCGTGATCGGACAGGCATTTCCTACCGTCACGGTGCCGTGAGGTTTTTCGAAATAAGGAGATAATTTACCAAGAGCCTCCAAAGTTTGTCCGTCTCGAGGTCCCACATCATGTTCAACAATCTTTTTAAAGCCCGGATAAAGCGCAACGATTTCTTCCTGTAATTTGTTCTTCGCGGCCACCGCCTTCTGATGTGACCGAAGCGCAAATTCGTCTTGCTCACGGCGGGAAATTCCAAAATCTCTCGCCAGACGTTCACCGGTTTGTCCCATCATCATTCCCGATACTGGATCCCTCAATCCTTCTTCCAACCCGATGATCGGTTTTAAAGATGAAAATTTAAATTTTGAGAGCGCAGCCATTCTTTGCCCGAGATTTTTGGCAAAAACAGCACTCATAAAAATATTTTTCAAGCTTTCCGAAAACATCATCGGAATTTGGCTCATGCTTTCTGTGCCGCCAGCGACAACAACCTGAGCTCGACCGGACGAAATGGCCATCGCTCCCTGAGCAATAGACTCCATTCCGCTTGCGCAATTTCTCTGAACCGTCAGTGCCGGAGATCGCTCTGGAGCCCCCGCAAAAAGACTAATCACCCGCGCCACATTGGCGCTGTCAGCGGGTTGAGCGATATTGCCGATGAAAACTTCGTCGATATCTTTCCACGCGACTCCAGCTCTTTCAACCGCCTCCTGAAACGCCCTGACGCCCAAATCTACAGCTGAAACCTTTGCAAAATCTGCTCCCGCCTTCACAAAGGGAGTTCTTACTCCATCAACAATGACCACATTTTCCATAAAATCACCCTCAGTTTGCATTCTCGCACCTCGGTCTTGAGAATTCCAGCAATGATGGTGTCAGTTTTGGAAATTTGATTTAGACTTTCGAAGAATGATCGAACGAGCCTCCCAAAATCCTGACTTGAAACGACTTTCTATTTTAACGCTTGGAGCACTCGGCGTCGTCTATGGTGATATCGGAACGAGCCCTCTTTACGCGCTGCGTGAATGTTTTGTCGAACCTCATGCGCTCGGCGTCACGCACGACAACGTTCTCGGCATTCTTTCATTGATCTTTTGGTCCCTGATTCTCGTCGTATCGATCAAATATATGCTTTATGTGCTTCGTGCCGATAATCGAGGCGAAGGCGGAATTTTGGCCCTCATGGCGCTGGCCTCCCAGAAATGCGGAATAACGAATAAACGCCGGCTTTGGGTTGTGGTTTGCCTGGGTATTTTTGGAGCCGCTTTACTCTATGGTGATGGAATTATCACGCCAGCGATCACCGTTTTAGGCGCCGTCGAGGGCTTGAAAATCGCGACGCCGGTTTTCGCAGAATATGTCGTTCCCATTACCATCGTCATTCTTGTGCTTCTCTTTATGGCCCAACGATTTGGCAGTGGCCGCATCGGCATCGTTTTTGGCCCCGTCATGTTGGTTTGGTTTTTCGTCCTCGGTATCCTTGGAATTCTCAATATTCCGAAGGCTCCAGAGGTTCTGACTGCCATCAACCCTCTTCTTGCGCTCGATTTCTTTCTCAGAAATGGTCGGCTTGGTTTTTTCGTATTGGCAGACGTTCTCCTGGTGATTACCGGTGCGGAAGCCCTCTATGCGGATATGGGGCATTTTGGACGAAAGCCCATTCGTTTTGCATGGTTTTCAATTGCGCTGCCAGGCCTACTGCTCAACTATTTTGGCCAAGGCGCTCTGATTCTGGAAAATCCCGCCAATTTGGAAAATCCTTTTTACCTGATGGTGCCTGCAAGTCTCACATTACCGCTAGTCGTATTGGCAACCATGGCGGCCGTCATTGCATCGCAAGCGTTAATCTCGGGAGTTTTTTCGCTCTCGCGCCAGGCAATTCAGCTTGGCTTCTTCCCAAGGCTTCTCATTAAGCATACGTCTGCCGACGAAATTGGTCAGATTTATATTCCCTTCATGAATCTTGGACTACTGATTGGAACTATTTTTTTGGTCGTGGGATTCAAGTCGGCAAGTGCCCTCTCGTCAGCCTACGGAGTTGCCATTTCAACCATGATGGTTATCACAACGGTTCTTGCAGCTATTGTTGCAAAACGTATTTTCAGATATTCCACTTTTACGATCTCTTTTGTGATTGGCAGCTTTCTTCTGATTGACATGTGTTTCTTTGGGGCCACGATTTCAAAAGTTCACGAAGGTGGCTGGCTGCCTTTGCTCATTGCCGCCGTTCTGTTTGTGATTATGACAACGTGGAAGAGAGGACGCGAGATTCTTGCCGAACGAATGGCCTCGAAAACCCATCCCATCAGCGAATTTCTTCATTCAATTGACGTCGAAAAAATTCACCGTGTTCGCGGGACCTCCATTTTCATGACCGGAGATCCAGAAGGAACTCCGCCCGCGCTGATACACAATGTCCGACATAATAAAATTCTTCATGAACAGGTCATCCTCATGACTGCAAAGACCGAAGAGATCCCCTATGTCGCAATGAATGAACGCGTTGAGGTATCCGAAATCGGGCCAAAAATTTTTCGAGTGATTGTACACTATGGATTTCAGGAAACTCCGAATATCAAAAAAATTCTGCGTCACTGCGAGGCCAAAGGTATCTCGATTGAAATGAATGATTTAACTTTTTTCGTCGGCAGAGAAACACTCATTGCGACAGATCGACCCGGAATGGCCATTTGGAGAGAAAAGCTGTTTATTGGAATGTCAAAGAATGCCTTAAACGCAACCTCGTTCTTTAAAATTCCATCTGATAAGGTGATTGAAGTCGGTCTACAGGTTGAGATGTAGCGACCGAGTACTAGATATAATCTTCGACCACTTCGTATCGACCAAACCATTCCATCAGCTTTGCTTGTGGTTCGCCGATGCTTTTGTATTCGACCAAAACATAGGTGAGTCGATGAAAGGCGCCGAGTGATCGAAGATCCAAGCTAAGATTGCGGGTCCAAGTCCCCACGTTAAAATATTCTTTACCGTTATGGAATTGTCGATAATCCGGAATATGTGAATGCCCGAAAATGACCTTTTCAATTCCATCTTCTTGAAGAATCATTTCGGCCTTTTCTTCCAGAACTTCTGAGCTCGCAGACTGTGAAAAAATTTGAAAAACAGTCATCACAGAATTTCCGGGATAAAGTCTCCGCGAGCTCGCCAAAAAAATCATTTTGATGAATTGCCAAATCACTCGAAACAAGAATCGCGTTTCAAAAAGCAATGACCACGTCAAATAATTTCTCATCGGCCGCACGCGATAGAATTGAGGCCTCAGAGCACGCAACGGCTGCACAAAATGCGCATTGAAAAACGCACCCCACGATAATTTGAGAATCGACAAGCCATCCATCTCTTGAAAGGGATTCGCAAGATCCATCTGATACATTGATTCATACTGGTGGCCATGTTCAACATAGACACCCCGGTCTAGATATGAATGAGGAAAAAACTGCAACCTCGGCGAAATCCTCGCTTTCAAGATATCTTGAACAGACGGCCAGAGTAGTCCGATGTCCGCCTCGCCAAAAATATAGACCATCGAATGAGACGGATTTTCCATAAACTTCTGCAAGGCTTGAAAAACCGTGGCATGCCCATCAAGAATCATATTCAGAATTTCAACAGCATAGGTTTCGAAGATGATATCTGGATAATCAACGGCCGCTCGGCATCTCAACATCTCAAAAAAATTTCCATTGATGACCAGCTCAACCTCATCAAAGGCTTTCGAATAAAAATCGATGAGTCCCACGAACTTCGAATCAACTGTAAAATCTTCAAAGAGATTGAAAGAGCCGTCCCAGTTCCTACGGCCTTCGCCCAAATGAAGATCTCCCACAATCAACTTGGCTCGAGTTTTGTGTGGCCCTTCGGGTTTCAAATCCATGAATTAATGCCCCCGTACACAAGCCTCCAGCTCGGCCGATAAAACACGCTCCCAGTATTCCTGAACCTGAGATCGCCATTGCTTGATGAGATCCAACGAAGCGGCAGGAAGCTGCCCTTTTTCACAGGCCTTTACTGCAAGGCGCAGTCGAGAAGAAAGCGGAATACCCTCTCCGAGGCCCCCCGCAAGACTCGCAATGGCATCTGGGGCCATGGTCGGATCTTGGTCAATCGCCTTTTCAAGAAGCAAAACCGGCCGATCTAATTCTCGTCGATCCAAGACAAAAAAACTAAAAAAAGCCAAAGAGGCCCGCGGATACCTGAGGCCCGGAAAGCTCAGCAAAGTCTCAAGAATTTCTCGAGTCAGCCGCGTATTTTTACTCATCGTGTATTGATACAAATAGAGTTCAGACATTGCCGAATTTGACACCAGAACATCACGAGCCTGGCTGACCCAATCCTGTCGATAGCTACCCAGCCGCATTGTATTCGCTTTCAATTTATCAAGGTCCGCTTTAATAGCATTCGGAACGATTTCACTACTCAAGATTTTCAAAAACTTTTCTCGTTCCGGTTTTGAATTGGCCGTAAAATCAAAGACAGGCGTTTCTGCAACACCCTTTTCAAAGGGATCCGTTTCGTCACTGCTGCTCGGGTCTGCGGGATTTTTTTGGCTTTCCAGAGTCTTTCCAGATTGAGCAACAAGTTCTTCTTTTAAGGTGGTTGCAGTGCAAAGACCAAAAACCGCTAAAATCACAAATATTCTCATATCTATCAATCTGCCTCGAAATACCGACCATGAAAAGTTGAATCTCATCTATACTAAGACAATGCGTAT
>JACCDG011425107.1_pt1 | contig 18206 bp, 19 predicted proteins | sample 7442471 | NCBI WGS metagenome assembly JACCDG01 (sample SAMN15323444, study PRJNA562643) | freshwater metagenome | isolation source: river surface water | place: USA:Blue River Watershed | collected 2017-08-17 | reverse complement strand
TTTTAATTCATCAATTCTTTTATCTAAGAACTTTTGATTTTTACAAAATATTTTAAAAATAAATTTTAATTATAGAAAATTACTTTAATTATATTTGTTATGAAATATTATTGATAATTTGTATTACATTACAAAAACCACGGAAACCTCTCCTGTAGAGGAAAAATCATAGTTTATACTATCTAGGGTATATGAAATGATAATTCCCCCCGGGCTTGCATCCGGAATTTCTAATATAAAATCCAAGGAATCGTATACAATATCTTCAATCATCTTTATTTTTTCCATTTTTTATGTAATAGGCCTGATATTGATAATCTGCATGATCTTCGCCTACTCTATTCACCATTACTAAATCGGTATCCTCGAAAGTTCCACTCTCAAATACCTCTAGATTTTCATCGGATACTAATAAATCGCCCTTTTCTAAAACTATCATATTTTAATCATTTATTGTTGAGTTAAAAGTGCTCTTACTCTAACTCCGCTCGGTAAAGAAGTAGCGGTGTATCTAATGTAATAACCTACTACATCTTGTGTATCATCCCATACATTCCAAGTTGAACCACCATCGGATGAATATTCCCAGGATCCAAACGCTGAAGATGAGACATTATCATCTGATATCAAGGATCCCATCACATTAAAAAGCTGTATTCTCAAATTTGGAATATTTGATCCCCATGTTACTGATTGTCTCCATGCAAAGATTCTACTGGCAATCGAGGATTGACTTACTGATGGCTGGTAGTGACTATCTGTTGTAGTGTCTTCATAAACAACAGTAAATCCACAAATTCTTGAAGGTATACAAAACCCCCCAAGTATTTTGAATATAAAGGCAAATTGTATTTCAGTGCCAGTAACTCCACTCAAATCTCCTGAATCGTCAATTAAAGTCCAAGATCCGGTATTACTCGAAATACCGGTAGTTCGATAGTAACATTTATAAGGTTCTAATGGTAGAGAAAATGTACCATTGCCGAGTTTTGGTAAATCTCTAATACTTATATTGTATAGACGAGTAGAGTCCGATATATCAAACTTTGGACTTATAATAAGTTCATTTGTATCAAAAGCAAATCTTTGATGAGCTCCAACTGGCAGTGAGTAAATTTGACTACCAGATACAAGGGTTGACACTCTACAAAAATGTAACAATCCATCCTCAGACCACCCAGAAAATGGCGAACCAAAAATACTTGGATGTACAACACTACCCGAATCAGCATTTGATTGGTCAGACTGTTTATCATCGACTAAAAATATGTGATCAAATGGGTCACCAATAGTTTGATAAACAGTAACATAAGATCTTGTACCCGAAGCACCTGAGTTAAATATGAAAAATCTATCAACATAAGGGTCATACTCAATTGAACTCAATGTTGAAGTAGTTGTATAGGTGTCCCCACCACCCGGTGATATTTCAATCATAAAATCGGTTAGCCATGTTGTACTACCAGTAGTTATTGAAGTTAAAGCACTTCTATATACTCTTGTGGTTGTAACAAAATATAAAGATTCAACACCCGATCCAGGGCCATGACTAGCTGTCACAATCCTTCCATTATTCAATTGAGGTACAGTTCCAGATAGTGACTGATTACCGGTTTTGATTACATTTGTGGTATTATCTCTCCCACCAGTTAGTGTTAAGGCTGCTCTAAAATTGTAAACGAATACTGCAGCACCAGTTACGTTTAGAATATAAGCTCTTTGGTCGGTCCAGGAAGTTCTACTTCCTAAAGCTAATCCAGCAGCAGTTGTGTTTGTAACAGTAGCTGCATCTGCAAGAAAATAAACAGCTTGGATATTATCAATAGTAGTAGCGGCTGGAATTGTAGTACCAGAAGGTGTGAATAACTCTACACGAAGACCCTTGGTAACAAAAAACCCACCGTTGGTCACTGTTGCATTAACTGTTGCTACCAATACTCTTAAATCTTCTATAACATAAGGAGTTCCTGCGGATATTGTACCAGCTGAAGATGTTAATGTTATTTGTGTATCACTATCTATACTCCCTATTTGATACCAATCTATGATTTGAGTCGGATCAGTTGATCCAAATCCAATTCTGGAGCCAACAGTCATTCTGTCAGATTGCCAAGAGGCTCCGTTTCCTGTAACAGTAGTACCAGACACTCCAACATCTCCAATAGTATATAATTCTCTAGATACTCTAAATCCCCTAATAGCGTGATTCGTAGTTGTTGGAAATGTCAATGTAATAAATCCTAAATAATTATAAGTAGACGTAGACCTATTATAAGAATATAAAACAATTCTTCTTGTTGCAGCTGGATTACTAATCTCAGCCAAAAATACCAGATCAGTATCGGAATCCCACCGGATAGCGTGAGGGTGAGCAATTGGAATATTATGTGTCCCGATAGGTCTCGTCATTCCAATTTTAGAGGGTCCTGCAAATTTATCACTTGGATTCGGACCAGTATATTGTCTCATCAAGCTTCCTAAAAAAGTCTTTGAGTCATCATAGACTGATGAAGTAGCCCCCGTGAAATTAAAGTTTATGGATTTGATAGCCATATATTAAAGTTTTATGTTTTTTATGATTAGAGTTATCTTGGTGAGATCAACGACGGAGTCGACATTAAATGCTAATATGTCCCCAGTATTTACCAGTGTTGTCCAGGTTGTTAAGGCACTGTTCGAATTAATCTGCTGCGAGGATAGGGTTGGTTTCTCGGTGCCAGTTATGCTATCTAAAGATGTAGGCACGGAATTAGATTTCCAGACGTCAATTACTATATCGCCAGTAACGTCGCCAATTATATCCCACCCATATATGTTGCAATCATAAGGACTTATAAGATATTGTTTGAATCCTGTTGAAATTACATTACCTGATCCATCAATAGTCAAGCCAAATGCCCCCAATCCGACTGGACCTGTAGGACCCATGCCTCCTGTTGGTCCGGCTGGCCCCGTGTCTCCGATAGAACCCTGGAGTCCTGTTGGTCCCGTGTCTCCGATAGAACCCTGGAGTCCTGTTGGTCCCGTGTCTCCGATAGAACCCTGAGGCCCGGTTGTACCAGTTGGCCCCGTGTCTCCGATAGAACCCTGGAGTCCTGTTGGTCCCGTGTCTCCGATAGAACCCTGGAGTCCTGTTGGTCCCGTGTCTCCGATAGAACCCTGGAGTCCTGTTGGTCCGATATCACCGATATTTCCCTGAGCCCCAGTTGGTCCCGTGTCTCCGATATTTCCCTGAGCCCCAGTTGGTCCCGTGTCTCCTGATATACCAGTTGGTCCAGATCCGGACATCATTAAATTATAGAATACTCCATAATTGTCGGGGTATAATTTCTGATTTGTAACAGATAACCCCGGTTCTATGGGATAATATTCTATAACAGGATTTAAAGGATTCGTATTATTCCGGCAAAGATAAAAATCACAGGTCGTTGCAACAGGAACAAAATCAATTGACCCCTGATTTCTAATCCATGTGACAATAGGCATTTTAACCTTATCATAGATGTCTGCGGTTCTTTCAGAAAAAGAAAATTCTAAGGTATCAAAGTTGTAGGTCTTACCAGTTATCCTTCCTCTAACATCGGCATTTACCTCAATATCAGATCTAAGAGGAAATTTAATGCCCGTAACATATCCAGATGGAATGTAATAGATTTTCGAGTAGTTGGGGTTGTTTCCGAGAATATCGGTTTCAGCCACCACGTAAAATTCACTAGAGCAAACGAATACCTGATCCGCCCCCTTTATCTTCCGCCAGAAAGTGAAGCTATATGACAATAAATCAAAAGCTTCACCAGTAATTGTTTGGCTGTATAGCTCGTTGGTGCTAATATCATAATACCTCCCGGTTATTATCTGTCCTCTAAGATTCATAGTTTATCCGTGTCCTATATATTAGAAAAGAGCACGTACCAGTAATAAGTTGGGGGATAATGGAGGATATCCCATGGCCTCAATAAATCTATTAACAGGATCAAGAATAGTTCTATTGAACTGCTCATCATAATTTATTGGTGGTGCAATTTCATAAGGGTAAGATCCATTGAGATATCCAAAGACATTGTTTTCTACTTCACTCTTTGTTGCAACGAAATAAAACTTGATTTTTTCTCCAGATCTGATCAAACTGTACTTCGTTTTATACTTGGAATTATTCAGCAGATAGTTGTGGTATCCTGCAGCTCTAACGTGCATGGGACAACCTTTTCCAAACTCGAAATTAGTGGAATCGTTGAGAATGAATTTTTCTATGTTATTGACAGAGGTTCCAATCGAAATGGCATCAGGTGATTGCACTTTGAACTGTGTTTTTACGTCCTTTAGGAGCTTTACAAACTCTCTTAAATCAAAAGCCTTACCCCTACTGAAAATGTGCTTTAAAAGCATTGATAGATTGGTTCTAACAAAGGGTGGAGTACCGCCCTGCGCAAGTTCAACACCAGTAGGCTTGATCCTGCTCAAATCCTCTATCTGATCCGTGCCCGGGGATTCCCAGGCAAGGTTCAGAACGTATTTTTTCTTTCCTAGAAATATTCCATTTCGAGAAATAGATTCTAATTCAAAATCTTGGAAGTTTTCGGTGTTCCATTTTTTTGCATAAATATCAAAACACTTCTTAAGATAATCATTTAGTCTATATTCATTAAGCTTAAAAAGGAACTCGAGTGGTGAATAATCATATTCACAGCACGTAGCAACTCTTCCAAAGTTCACATAATTTGAATTATGTACCAGAATATCATTGGCAAAAAATGTTTGATCGCTATAATCGTTTTCATTAACCTCAATGTCGTAGACATATTCATTCTCGAAATAACCCACATTTTCTACAGATTCTATCTCTATAAGGTTATATTTGATTTCTTTAAGCATTCTTTTAGTATTTTTTTATATTATATATTGATAATTTCCATTATTTTATCGGTAAAAGGATTTATTTCAGAAGGCTTGACTGATATTTTTTTACCATCTCTAAAAACCATTATAGAATGATCGTCAGTAACAGTTATAGATTTACCACTCTTTGTATTGATCCTCCATTTTTTCTTGCTTACTCTGTGTCTTATTATTTTTCTAACACCAGAAAATTCAAGAGACCCATTTTTAAAATTAAGAACATCAAACTGTGGATTATCTATTATATGATTTCCTTTGATATCCAAATAAAATCCATCATTAGAATAGGAATTAAAGAGCTCTTCTATTGTAACTGACTGCTCGAATCCACAAAAATCCCTTATTTTTATAACGCTTTCTCCCAAAACGCTGTCAGTGTCGATATAGATAACCATATCACCGCTCAAAGGTCTTACGTTTCTTGCACCAAGCTTTTCATGAAGATCCGTGTCGAGATGCCAATGTTCGTGGAAATATTTATTAAGGATTTTCTCCGCAAATTTAATCAGATCCTGCCCCTGGAGAGTAACACTTTCAGCAACTTCAGTATTGAAGAAAGCAAAGTACTGATTACCCAAAGCGCCATAAATACTGTTAAGAGTTAATTTTACTGCCTGCTCTTCATTTTTATAATCTGATGATATTTTCTTTAGCCTCGATAACTCTACCTGTAGTTCTTCTATACTTAATTCTTCATATTTCATATTAAATTTTATACGGAACTAATTAAATATGTTTCGGATTTTTTAAAGAATCTAAGATATATATATGGAGCATTTATATATCATGGAAATAGAAAAATTATTAAATACATCAGGAAGAGTAAATTCTGCGCTTTTAAGAGAAAATAGATTCATTAAAAAATTCCCGGCTGAACATAATGAAATAATTAAATGGGCAGATCAAATATCCATATCCGATAGGGAATTTACCGAAAAAATATTTCATTGGATCAACAAAATACAAGATCCTATAGTATGTCAAAATTGTAAAAGTAAAAAACCTAAATTTTTAGGGATTCAGAGAGGCTATTTAGTATACTGCTCCTCTTTATGTTCAAATGGTTCCAAATCTGTTCAATTATTAAAAAAAGACAAATATATAAAAAAATATGGCGTGGATAATCCATCTAAGTCAGAGGAAATCAAAGATAAAATAAAAAAATCATTTGAATCTAGATATGGAGGGAATCCATTTTCATTAGACAATTTTAAGAATAAGATAAAGGAAACATGTCTAAAAAAATATGGTAGTGAATATTCATTAGGCCGGGATAGTTCAGTCAGAAAAAAGATGTATAAGGATAGAGAAAATGATTTCTATTTGAAATATTCGCACCTAGATATTTTAGAATATGAAAATGATAAAAATGGAGGATGTAGAATAAAATGTGGAGACTGTGATGAAATATATTACATATCAAAATGGAATCTATATCAAAGGTCATTAGCTAAAACAAAAATATGTACTTTATGTAATCCAATGGGATCTGATCAAGAAACCGAGATAGGGTCTTTTGTAAAAAGTATACTAATTGAAGAGGGCGTGGAATTTTTAGAAAGACCCAGAAATATTTTAAGATCTAAAAAAGAATTGGATTTTTATGTTCCTAATTTAAGATTAGGTATAGAGTGCAATGGAATATATTGGCACTCGAGTAAATTTAGAGAAAGAACATATCACATAAATAAGACCAATGAAGGTCTAGAGGAGGGAATTAAAATAATACATATAATGGAGGACGAGATAAAGAATAATCCCAAAATAGTCAGATCTAGATTGATCTCCATATTAAATTTAACAAACAAAAAAATATATGCGAGAAAATGTACGATAAGAGAAATTAATTCAAAAGATTCCTCAGATTTCTTAGAGATAAACCATATTCAGGGAAAGTGTGGATCTTCAGTAAGAATCGGATTATTTTATGAGGATCTATTAATTTCGATAATGACTTTCGGAAAAAATAGAAGGAGCCTAGGAAATAAAAATAATAAAGACGAATGGGAGCTTCTGAGATTTTGTAATATTCTTAATACATCGGTAGTTGGATCTGCATCTAAGTTGCTTTCATATTTTATAAAAAAATATCATCCAATAAAAATAGTTAGTTATTGTGATATAAGATGGTCACCAGATGGTGGGATGTATAGAAAATTGGGATTCAAATTTATAAAGAATACCTCTCCAAACTATTGGTATTTTAAAAATAATTCTATGGAGAGGAAGCATAGATTTTCATACAGAAAAAATCTCTTAATAATGAAAGGAGAGGATAAAAACAAGACTGAATCGAAGATTATGGAGGATAAAGGGTTTTTAAAAGTTTATGATTGCGGAAGCTCAAAATGGGAAATGACCTTTATGATCAATCATAAACTTCATAAATAATAATGTATTTATATATCTCTATTTTATTAATTGATTTTAAAATTCAACCAATCCAATGGCAATCTTAGAATTGGACTCTTCAGAGATAACTACAATTCTATTATCTTGAATATGGAATGATGAGTTCTCCTGATCAATATAGGAGAATTGGTTTTTATAAATAGTATAGACAGATGGAGATTCAAATCCATTTGCTGGTGCTCCTTTAATAGCGTGGAACTGGAATGAATTTCCTCTCACAGTCACTCCATTTTCATGAAGATCGAGATTTAAGAGTTCTTCAGCATTAGACTCGATGTTTGTTAACTGAGAAAGCTTTTGAAACACATCCTTGCCCAGCTTAAAGTCTGCAAGAGATCCATCGGTTGAATGTATTGTTTTTTGGATCTCGTCATCGATATAGGTCAAAAGAGAAATATCAGCGCAACGAATGAAGATGTTTAAGCTCAGAGAGTAAAACTTAATTTCAGTTGCGACGATATAACCATCATATGGCTGTGATGTTATTTCCAGATGAAGCTCTTCCTCTGGTCCAAAATATTTGAAAACATCAATCAGCTTTCCGATGTCATGTACGCCGATTTTAATTCTTTGTGCTGGAAGTTCACCTTCCAGAATGTCTTTGATCTTGACGGAGACGAACTTAACGACAGATTTATCGACAGTTCTAGCTTTTCCAAAGAAATCTTCGCCCTCGATTTCAAGAGGAACACTCTTGTCTACCAGTTTAAGTTTCCTAAGGAAAGAAATAAAGTTAGATGGATTGACTATTCTGAATTTCCAAATTTGTCCTTTTTTATTCATTACTTTTTGCTTTATTATTAATACAGTTTTATTATCCGTTTGTTTCCACGTTTTCGTCTATTTCCCCAGTGGATTCTGGAATTGGCTCAGAAAGATCTTCTTCAGGATTCCATATCTTAACTCCGTTGAAGTATTCATCACCGGAAGACTCTATAAGCAGTGAAGCCCTCTTCACTTTCTTAATTCCGTCCTTATTCCAAGCAGAAAGAATTTTATTGTATTTCTTTTCCTGATCCCTATGAGACCTCTTAAGATTTGCTATTTCTTCCTTTTTATTTTGAATATCCTCACGGGTCTTTGCTATTTCCTCCTTATTTAATTTTATAAGGGAGATCGATTCCAGTTTGGATTTAATTTTACCTTCAAACTGAGAGAGAAATTCTAGGATCTCTGCATTAGTTCTTTTCTTTTCAGACATGAAGATCAAAAATTTAAGTTTGGCCTCAAGGAATTCTAGATCATGGTTTGAGTAGTCTAGATCTTTTAAAATTCTTCTGAGAAAAACAAGTTCTCGATGTACAGTAAATTCATCAAGATATTGCTCAAGTGTATCATATTCAATGACAGATCCATCCTTTACTATAACTATGTTTTCAGTTACTATCTGCTGGGTGTCTTTTTTGATCTGCTTGGCTATATCTTTAAATTCTTCTGCGGTGCACCGGAATTTGATTGTCATTCTCACCCCATCGGTGGTTGTGTTACTCATTTTATAAATGAATCCTTTGGACTCAAGATATAAATTGAGTTTATTCATAAACGAATCATATCTTTGCAGTGGGGAAAGCCCGTCTATTTTAATGGTTCTAGCTTCAGCATCTTCCTCAAAGTTTCCCTCGATTAGCCAGGAGGATTTTAGCGCATCAACCTTAGAAATCTTGCCTTTGAATCCCTTAAAGTATGGCTTTAACTTTTTTGATTTGTCCCCGTTTAAATAGGCTTCAACCTCATCAAGTCTTCTGGGTAGTATATTTGAACGGTATCCAACGGCTATACCAACAACGTGGGTAGAAAGTCCAAGGGGAAGCTCAACATGTAGCCAATCATATCCCCCTTCCTCGTTGGGAATATTCAAGTCCATATGCTTCTCAAGTATTCCTTTGAATTTCGGAGAGATCTTTACCTGTGTATACCTCGGGGCAGAAGGAGTAGGATTTACTGGTGTTCCAAAAAATCCATCTCCGATCAGGATCTGTTCTGAACATCCAAAAGGCCTCGAGAGTTTACATATTGCAGATGCAAGTGAGGAATTATGTGAAACTAGCTTAGAATTACCTATCAAAAAATTATGATATTTCTCAACAGTAATATCATAGAATTTAATAGGACTCTTAAGCTTTATTCTAGATATTTTCTTGATTATCATTGTTAAAATTTTAAAGTCTTTTCAAATTTTTCTATTTCGTTTAATAAATGATCCATAGATATAGAGCTTTTAGACCATTTATTTCTATTATCAGTAAAGGATAAGATTTCAAGATTGCATATATGTCCTATTATTTCACAGGATATGCCATTAATTTATGTATCAGCGGTGATATAAAAATCTTTAATGTCATCGCCTTCTTTTAGATCTTCAGCTTTTATCCATTCTCCATTTACATAGAACGGGTGATTGCTGGTGCATTTAATAACTTCTCCTGAATCCAATTCTATTTCAAATAAATCGTCAGATATCTGTCCGATTCTTGGGCTATGTCCTAGCCCAATAGTTTTTTCTCCGGTTTCAGTATCCATACTCTCAACCAAAAGATCAGATTCTGGGTTTTTCTCGTACCAATCTTCTATTCTTATTGATGTACCATCTGCTAAATTTATTCTAGTGTCACCCGCGAGGCAGTCTCCGTGGTGATATAAACCAGTCTTAAAAACTGATCCGACGACTCCCAGGGTCTTATCAAAAGAATTGGGAGACATCTGAAGTATGATTCTCTGAACCGGGGTTAGGCCATCATAAAAATTTGGTATTCCTCTACTCTGTATAACATACAGGGCGTACTTCCTATAGTCCTTATTGATCTGCTCTGGGATAGTTAACTTTTGACTCAAAATCTTTCTTTTTAAAAATTTTAGAGCAAAACCCCGTAAAGTTTCTTATGTTTAATGTGATTTAGGAGGATCCACCAAAGAATTCCTTAGCCTTAGCTAGAATACCCTTCTCTCCGGGTTTGTTTTTCTTGGTCTTTTTTTCTCCTGATACTTCTTTATCTCCTGAATCATTGCTCTTTATCTTTTTGGAGCTAGCGACCAGATCTTCACCCTTAGAAAGTTTGGAAAAATCGTCATCGGATATCGAATCTAATTCGATCAAGGCATAATAGAATCTTCCTTGATTTGAAGCCTGCGATTCGGCTTTTTTGATGAATTCTTCGAATTTAGACTGCTCGTCGAAAACCTGACATCCCCCAGACCAAGGTCCAACACAAACCCCCTTGGATGAAGAGGATCTATGTATTAAAAGTCCTATGGGTTCCTGATAAATTTTACCAGGCTTGTATGTTTCAAATTTAGTGACTCCCTTGCTATATCTATAGAATTTTGTTGGTTCGCCCTCTAAAAACATTTTATATGTTCCGTGGGTCATTTTATTATTTCTGAGAATATAGAGAGAATCCCCGGGGGCTTTTATAGCAGTTCCTGAACTAGATAGAGGCTTGTTTCCGTAATAAGCTAACGATGGACAGGTTGTGATTTGATATGGTGATATTTTATCAGTAGGCTTAGATTTTTCTGGAATAAAATAAAGTGAGTCACAAAAAGCATCACCCTCCGTTTTTTTAACGCTCAGTTTATTTCTAAGTCCAACTATAATTCCCTTATTTTCTTCTAGATCCTTGGATGCTCTAGAATAATCAAGAGATTCTTTTCCCTGTAAAAGACTCATTGCTCCCGAAAAGAAAGATACCGGTAGAGCTAAATTACTGATCTGGTATGGTGCGGATCTTCCGCACCCTTTGTATGGAAGACTTCCTTTGGTTTCTTTGGTGTCTTCGATCATTGTATCGGCTCCATCTGATCCAATATTTCCCCCAAAGATTGATCCAACTAAAGCCTTAGCTATCCTGCTTTTGGCTTGAGCATCGGTTTCAATATCCTTTTCTTCCTGCTCTTTAATAAATTGGTGGAAATTCGCTATTCTACTCAAGACTTATCTTTTCTTGTATATATCACGTTCTCCCGATTCTATTTATAGCGGAGGTTAGTATAGAAAGAAAAGATGACGTACCTGAAGCCAGAAATCCATAAATTAAAAACCCAATATGAAATGGGATAATGGGGAGATCGGCAAAACAGAAGCTAAGAGCTACGCCAACCCAAAATCCAGTGCATTGATAACAAATAATTAAATCTCCAATTGGAGGATAATTTATTATGATATAGTTCCTAATCTGATCAAATATTTTTCCTGCAACTATGATATGGGTCAGACCGAAGCTAGATAAGATGAATGTTATTAGTACGGTCATGGTAAAATGAAATCTATTTGTTTAAGCTTTTTCAATATTTCTTTTTGCTCGTCAGTGAGATCCTCGGGTACATGTATTTTGACATCTACTAGAAAATCTCCTTTCATTCCAACGCCAGAATAAGGTATTCCTTTTCCGGTGAATTTGAGAATAGTCCCGGATTTGGTCCCGGGATCCACTGAAATAGTGGCCTTTTCACCTAATGGGAGTTCAACATCCAGAGTTGTTCCTAGGCATGCGTCTATAAAAGATATTGTTTTGGATGTCTGGATATTGTTTCCTATTCTCTGAAATCTAGGATCTTTGATCTCCCTGATATTAACAATCAGGTCTCCATTTTGTCCTCCACTTGGATCCTCGTTGCCCTTTCCTTGAATTTGATACTGCATGCCCTCAACAGCTCCCGGGGGTATATTAATATCAACTATGTCCTCTAGATCACTAAGACCCCCTCCAAAACAGGTGTCGCAGTATTCCAAAATAACTTTCCCTTTACCTGAACATCTTGGACAGGGCACGGTTTGTATCATTTGAACAAATCCCCTTGTAGTATACGAATCTACTATTCCCTTTCCTCCGCACTCTCCACAAGATTGAAAAGAACTGCCTCCAAGAGATCCGTTTCCTCCACACGGTTTACACCTTATCTTTCTCTTGAGCTTAATTTTTTTAGATACTCCCCTTATGGAATCATCAAGAGTTAGCTGTACGTATATATTTAAGCTTTTTCCCTTAGTTCTAATTCTAGAATTCCTAGAATTCCACTGGTTAAAGAGGTCGTCATACACAGATTGAAACCCTCCTTCAAACTGAGGAATGGGATTGTCGTATTTTCTGCGCTTTTCCAGATCAGATAAAACCTCATAAGCTTCTGCCACCTCCTTGAACTTATCCTCTGTTCCTGGACTTTTATCTGGATGGTATTTAAGAGCTAATTTTCTATATGCTTTCTTTATCTCCTCGTCGGTTGCATTTTTTTCAACCCCTAATATTTTATAGTAGTCCTTCATTTTATTTTTTTCGATATAAAATTAACAGCTCTACCTAGGAAATTATTCACCGATAAGAAAATAAAGGCCAATCCAGCGACCAAAAAGAAGAGTGTTAAAGATAGGATTGCAGCTATTCCTTTAATCCATTTTACCATAGTAACTAATTTTTTTCATTATGGCAGAGCATTTTTCATACTCCTCCAATTTTTCCCAATATCTAATCATGAAATTTTGCACTTGATCCTTTCCTTCGATTTTCAACAAGTCACGAAATCTTGAGTTATCAGAAGAGCAAAAATCAAAAAGGCAGAATTGTAGTGCATCCTCAACCTTGATAGGTCGGAGATTAGCCATTTTGATCAAGCAGATATTTTTGCAAAATACCCGGATTAGATATAATCTCAGAAGCTTTTATTTGCCCCGACTTGATATCAGATATGAGTTTTTCCTTATCATATTCAGATCCAATAACGGATGAAATTACTTCCAGCATAACATTCTCATCAGGAACCACAGTGGCCTTCGTTGCGTCGATTTCTTGATTTTCCATCTTTAATATTATAGACGGAAAGATTCTATAGTTTCTCGTTGTTTATATCACCACTAAAATCCCGGAAGTACTTAAGGAGAGCTAAATCCTTCATCTTAACTTCAAGCTCTATGGAGAACTCAAGATCGTATGTTTCAACCTGATTATAGATCCAATCGCTATGAGAAAGATCCTTAGCTGCAGAATCTTCATAAAGCTTCTTGGAATCAGAATAATGTGTTAAAGGCCTAATCCCATCTGGCCAAGTAGATAGACATTTTTTAAGTGCATCTACTTCAGGAATTGAGGGATCTGGATTACATTTATAATGCAGGAAGTCAAAAGTGATAGGAATGCCTATTTTCAAATATAGAAGCTCGTATAATTCATTTGGAGTGAAGAGGGACTTCTTGTCATCGTTTTCTATGACTAATCTCTTCTTGACCAGATCAGGAAGAGAATAAAAAGCATTACAAAATCTTTCAGCAGATTCCTCCTTAGTCGGTTTGGAAGTGTTTACGTGTATGTTGATAGGATAAAAATGATTCTGAGGTAATCCCATCATATCCATAATTTCGCCATGTTGTCTAAGCTCCTTGATGGACTTGATCACAACATCCGGATTCATGGAGGCGATCACGCAGTAAGGAGATGGGTGGAAGCTAAGTCTCATTCCCGAAGATATTGCTAGGTCCCCGGCTTTTTTTAGGTTCCCTTTAATCTGTGATATGTATGGAAGGTCTGAAAATTCATATTCTGAGCACCATGGAAAAATATCAGAGCTCATACGATACATGGTAATGTTTTGGGAAGCATTCCATTCTATAATTCTAACTAGATCCTCCGTGTTTTTTAAAGCCAGCTCAGAAACATATGGCAAACCCCTTTCGAGAAAGGTTCTTTTTACCATTCCTCTATTAGTTGTAACACCCTCATGTTCTAACGAAAGACAAAGACAGCAGTATCCAAAATTATTTTTATCTAAATCCATGGATCAAGAGTAACAAAAATTTCGCAATAAAAAAATTAAACTTCTTTAAGGGCCTGGATTACTTTGAATCTGTCTCTTGCAGTGAGCTCTTCGATCGATTCTTTTCCGGTCTTATTTTTTAGAAACTCCTTAAATTCCCCGGGTCCTTTGGACATGATTCCGGATTTCCCTGCGAACTCCCTCACATCTCTTCTAGATGGGATCAGATCGACGACCCATACTTTAACAGGTATTCCATAATGAAGGGCTAAATTGATTCTTCTATTTCCAGTGAGAAGAAAATAGCTTGCCTCTGATGATCTTCGGGTTTCCCCAAAATTGATGAATTTAAGAACTATCGGAGCGGGCAGACTCAGGGATCCTTCTTCTTTTAGATCTTCCGACATCTGTGAAATTACCTCACCGTATGTTCTTCCGTATGCTCCGATAGAGATATTATCAAACTCATAGTGCATGAGATTCTGGATCTTAGTGACCTGAAATTCGTCATCTGATGTAGTTGGAAGTTCTACAAGCTGACCCCTTTTAAATGGGGCTATTAGATATTTATAGAATTTTGTAGATCTTGGAGCAACCTTACCAACATCCTTATTAGGGATATCTATGTTATGTTGATAGAATTCTATTCTAACAGCATCATCATATGATTCAACCTCTTCCGCTAGATCGGGTTTGAGCCATTTTATAGAAAGCTTTCCGGATCTACCAACTGATGGAGAATCGGATGGATCTTCCTGTTCAAAAACAAAATCTTTTAATCTAATAAGCATCTTAGTATATATATCACTGATGATCCAATTATCACTATGAAATGACACCAGATCCCGATAGCCATTTCTTTCTCAGGTCTGATGAATCACCAAATGCCATTTCTAAGTATTTATCATCATCCGGGGAATTAGCTATTGAGATTAGATCCTTATTGGACATGACATATTCCCAGTCCTCCGGGGACAGAGATCCTAGTCCTTTTAGGTACCTTACGGGACCAGCTCCATTTTTATGGTTTCTCTTGAATTCATCAAGGTCAAAATAATACTTTCTTCTCTTACCATCTCCAGTAGAAACTAGGGGGGTTCTCAGAATCATAAGTTGACCGCTTCTTACAACCTGAGGGAACCATTTATGGAATAGGTTTATTATGAGAGAAGTGATGTGAGCTCCATCGGGATCCGCATCCGTAGCAATAACAGCTTTTTTATATCCAGTAAGAGTTCCGGTTTTAATGGTTGGATCCAGACCTAAGATGTGCATGAGCTCCAATATCTCTTTATTCTCCGATAGATCTCCTATAGTCTTACAGTTTTTAATTTTGCCCTTAAGAGCATAAACCCCGTCGTCTTTTGGATTTCTTTTCTGAAGAATAGATCCCATGGCGGAATTATGTGAAACTATTCCATTAGAGAGGACAAAGCTTTCATCTTCGTCTACTGTAATATCTATACAATTAAAAACCCCAGATTCTTCAATTCTTTCTATTTCCACAATTTGAAAGAAATTTTCTTCACTACTGCTTAACATATTATTTTATTAATTATACCTTCTATTTTAGTTAAAACTTCTTCTATTAAAGAATTATATTTATATTGATCCCTTAGCAAATTCATTTTTTTCTTCATATAAAGAGCTCAATAAGACGCGGAATTCTTTATCACTCAATTTTACAATAATTCCGATTTTATCCTTTTTGTTCATGATGGAAGGCTTTATCTATATCCTTCAACTACCTATATCTTATCAAAAACGCACATTAAATCACCTTTTTTTATCATAGAAGCCTCCAGCATAAAAAATTTCTGATCATTAGAATTAAAAACACAGTATTTATGTGAATTACTACATTGATAAATACCTTCCTCCGTTATGATACAATTAGGATAATCTATATTTTCTATAAATATTTTATCTAAAACTTCGACAGTTCCTATAAATTCTCCCAAATTAGATTTAACTAGCTTGTGCATTTCTATATTTATTTCGCCAACTGTAATAAATTCAAATGAATTCTTTAAGGAATCAAAAACATAATATTTATGAGATCTGGGTTGGATTAATTTGGTTCCATCTTTTAAAAATATAGTGACACATTCTTTTAATTTTTTCTGTTTATTTACTATTTTTCTAATCCTATGATTATGTGTAATTACCTCATCACCTACCAAAACTTCTCTCAACTCTATATTTAGTAATTCTCCATTCCTCCAAACATTAATTTTTTCCGTCTCTTCTATACAAAGTCCCTCCACAATAAAGAGATTCTCTGCATTACTTCTATCAGCTGGAAAATATTTGTGTGAATTCTTTAAGTTTACCTTCCTTTTTTCGGCCTTTAGCTTCTTAATATAGCCATCATTTCTCCTCTCCTCAACCTTCTTCTTAATCGACTCAAAAAGTGTCGTTTTAAAGAACGTCTGTATCTTATTTCCGAAGTTTCTTGAGATGAATGGCTCAACCTCTTCCCTTTGGGAAACAAACTTGGTTTTATTCTGATCCCCGAATCTAACCACTTTAGGTGGAAGATTTAAAGTGATATAGGTATCATAAAAATGATGTCCCAGTGTATCTTCCAATTTTTCATTGATGAAGTCATTGAAGATCTTTTGGTGTATTCCAGTACAAAGAGCTGAATTTACAAAACTAACGGATCCACTTCCCTCGTACTTCTCCCAGATCGCTATCTGTCCAATTGGGGTTTCAATTAAATATGAATCCTTGGAAAAAATATTATCAGGGAGCTTTACCTCGACTCCATCCCAATAAAACTTGATTTCCAATTTAGAGATCTCAGGGTCCTTTCGGATTAGGTCTCTTTTGAAGGTCAAGGTTGATGTTAAAATGTCTTTGTCCCATTTAGTATTTCCAAAAACGCTTCTAAGAGGCTTAAATATAATCTCAGTTCCTCTACTTTCATTGGGATCTTTTTTCCTTATTACAGGTCCATCTGTTTTAAAATCATCCCACTCCTGAAGGTAGTAATGGGATTCATTTATTGTTATTATTTTAAAATCCTTACTTAGTCCACAAACACAGGCTAACCCTAATCCATTAGTGCCAATTAAAGATTCTTCCACTTCGTCATTACTAAAATTTGATCCAGCTCTAAACATTGAAACCGCTGTTTCGATATTAGTCTTACCCGATGTCTTGTTTATCGATGCTCCTTTATAAAAGCCATCACCCGAATCTCTTACCGAAATAGAATTCTTTTGAGTATCTACCGAGACTAATATGTTTTTCATTTTACCCCTCATTCTCTTCGCTTCATCCAGAGAATTTGAAAATACTTCGTCAAATAATTTATACATCCCGACGGAGATGCTTCTGCTTTCGATATAAACTCTTCCGCCTCTTATTATTGGGGTCTTTTCGTCCGTAGGATTTACTGATCCAACATAAACAGTCGGCCTTAAAACTAAATGGTCTCTATCTCCTAATACTACTATCTCTTTTTTGCTTTCCGTTCTCATATCTTATAGATATTATACAATCTATTCAGGCAATGTTCCGATTTATTATAACAACGTATAATACAAAAATCTATAAATTAAATAATTAATTATAAAATTTATAATTTCTATTCATTTGATTGATATGACACCAATCAAATCTTTCTGAAACAATTAATGTTTCAAATGGCGGATTATAATCACCCATGAATTGCTTGTAAATGTTTATTGCACTATTAATGTCTCGATTTATATCGTTTCCACAATCGCAAATGTATTGTCTATCACTTAAATCTAAATCATGATTAATATTGCCACATTTACAACAAGTTTTTGAAGTCCAAGCTTCATTAACTTTTATAACTTGATTACCTTTTAATTTATTTTTGTATTCTAAAAGATGTGTAAAAGTTTGTAAATTCCAATTATTTTGTATTTGTCTATTTAAAGACTTAAAATTTGATTTTATGTTCTTCTTTAAATTAGTTAACTCTCCTATTAAAATTGTTTTATTTTGATTACTTAAATCTTTAGTTACTTTTTGAAGTGTTAAATTTGTTTGTGTTTTCTTTTTTGAATAAACTTTCTTTATTTTTTTATTTATTTGTTTAGATTTTCTACTGTTCTTCTTTTTTAAATCTCTTAAAGATTTTAATTCATCAATTCTTTTATCTAAGAACTTTTGATTTT
>JACCDG010433277.1_pt1 | contig 18206 bp, 19 predicted proteins | sample 7442471 | NCBI WGS metagenome assembly JACCDG01 (sample SAMN15323444, study PRJNA562643) | freshwater metagenome | isolation source: river surface water | place: USA:Blue River Watershed | collected 2017-08-17 | reverse complement strand
AATGATTTCCATCACCAAAGCCGCTTTGCGTTTGGCTGTCCATCGCTTGATATCGTCTTCCATCGTCATACTCATGGTTGATTTCTCCAATAGTATGACCTGTGCAGGTTTTTAGTGGGTCATTACAGAAGAGCGCACAGCCTAAAGTGGCTGATCAGACAGCGCCCTTCCCGCTCGGGTTGGAGCCAAATTCTGATGGTGTCAGGGCCACACCGACCCGAGCCCCTGGGCCAACTCGGCATCAATTCTTCAATTGACAAATATTTCCCGTTCAAGCCTCGAACGGATGAGCGGTTTGCAGTAGACTCGTTCGACTTCTTACAGAAGAGCGATACCTCTCTGTAACCCCTGCTACCTCCAAAACCGCGCTTGTCGAAATTGATACGGCACTGCGGTAGCCTGCCTGAAACCTTTTAGACCTTACGACAACTCAATAAACGTCAAAGACATGACCAGCCGGCAAGCGAAGATCCAAGAAGACACCCATTTCCGGATCATGCGCATCTTGCAAGAAAACCCGGACCTCACACAGCGTGAGCTTGCTGACAAGCTCGGCATGAGTGTGGGTGGTCTGAACTACTGCCTCAACGCCCTAATAAACAAGGGCTTTGTGAAGATGGCGAATTTTTCCAAAAGCAAGAACAAATTCAAGTATGTCTACCTGCTCACCCCCCAGGGCATTGCCGAAAAGGTGTCGCTGACCAGTCGATTCCTCAAACGCAAGATGGAAGAGTACGAGGCATTAAAGGCTGAAATTGAAGCGCTGAGGTTTGAGGTTGAGAAGCCTGGTGGGGAAGGAGCTCAAAAAACATGATCAACGTCGCCCCAGTCATCCTCTGCGGTGGTTCAGGCACCCGTTTGTGGCCGCTGTCTCGCACAGGTTTCCCGAAGCAGTTTCTATGCTTGACTGGAAAGGAGAGCCTGTTTCAGCAAGCCGCCTTACGCCTAGCCAACCTAGGGAACGCAGACATCCAGGTTGCTGCCCCCATCATCGTCACTGGCGAAGACCATAGATTTTTAGCATCAGAACAACTTCGCGAAATCGGTGTTGAACTGGGCTGCGCCCTACTGGAACCAGTAGGCAGAAACACAGCGCCAGCGCTCACTCTGGCAGCGCTGGCGGCCATGGAGGGTGGCGCAGACCCCGTGCTGGTCGTTACGCCTGCCGATCAAACTGTGGTGAATGCCGACGCCTTCACATCCGCCATGCAACAAGCAGTGGCAGAGGCCTTGAACGGTACCATTGTTATTTTGGGAGTGACGCCGGACAAGCCAGAAACGGGTTACGGCTACATCCAGAGCAATAAGTCATTGCGAGGCGAAGCCGAAGCAATCCAGTTAGTCCAGCGCTTCGTCGAAAAGCCTGACGCCAGCACAGCCCAAACCTACTTGAATGAAGGCGGCTACTACTGGAATGCCGGCATGTTCGTGCTCAAAGCCTCTGTTTGGCTTACGGCGCTTGAGCAATTCCGGTCAGACATATTGCAGGCCACGCAGACCGCATGGGGCAAGCGCACTACAGATAGCCAATTCGTTCGCCCGGGCAAAGCTGAGTTTGCTGCCATCCCCTCCGAATCCGTCGACTACGCCGCCATGGAGCACTGCCCAGGCAGCAGTTTTCCCATCAAGATGGTCTCGCTGGATGCAGGATGGAATGACCTGGGAGCATGGGATGCCGTTTGGAATGTCTTGCCAAAAGACGAAGCTGGCAACGCGCACTTAGGTGACGTACTGACCACTGACAGCCGCAATACCTTAGTGCACTCCACCAGCCGACTCGTTAGCTTGGTAGGGGTTCAAAACCTGATCGTTGTGGAAACGCCTGACGCCGTGCTAGTGGCAGACAAAAGCCGCAGCCAAGACGTCAAACACATCTTCACCCAGCTGCAGAAAACAAAACGCGAAGAGCACACGCTGCACCGCAAAGTGCATCGCCCCTGGGGCTGGTACGACAGCATTGACGAGGGAGGTCGCTTTAAGGTTAAGCGTATTCAAGTCAAGCCCAAAGCCAGCCTCAGTTTGCAGAAACACCATCACCGCGCCGAGCACTGGATCGTGGTGACAGGAACTGCCGAAATTATCAATGGGGACAAGGTTCTTACCCTTACTGAAAACCAATCCACCTACATCCCCCTGGGTGAAGTTCATCGACTCGGCAACCCCGGCACGATTCCGCTCGAAATCATCGAAGTGCAGTCGGGTAGCTATTTGGGCAAGGATGACATCGTCCGCTTTGAAGACACCTACGGACGGGCGCAATCATGAATCAACATCCCAAAACCTACGTCGCTGGCCACCGGGGGATGGTGGGTTCAGCAATCATGCGCCATCTGTTAGTTAGTGGCCACCCGGCAGAGCGCATCGTCACCCGCACCCACGCCGAGCTGGACTTAACAAACCAAGCCGCCGTCAGCGCTTTCTTTGCCATCGAAAAACCTGACCAGGTCTATTTGGCCGCCGCGAAGGTGGGCGGCATCTACGCCAACAATACCTACCCAGCCGAATTCATCTATCAGAACCTGATGATGCAGGCTAACGTTATCGACGCGGCCTTCAGCAATGGCGTGCAAAAGCTGCTCTTCCTGGGCTCAAGCTGCATCTACCCCAAACTGGCCCCCCAACCCTTGCGCGAAGACGCCTTGCTGACAGGCACGCTGGAATCCACCAATGAGCCCTACGCCATTGCCAAGATTGCGGGTATCAAGCTTTGCGAAAGCTACAACCGCCAATATGGTGAAAGCCATGGCCTGGACTATCGCAGCGTCATGCCCACCAACCTATACGGCCCTGGCGATAACTACCACCCAGAAAACTCCCACGTCATCCCAGCTCTCATCCGTCGCTTTCACGAAGCCAAGGTTACCCAGGCACCCAGCGTCACCATCTGGGGGACGGGGACACCCAAGCGTGAATTCTTGTATGTGGACGACATGGCTGCTGCCAGTGTTCATGTAATGAATCTGCCGCAAGCCTTGTATAGCCAGCACACCCAGCCCATGCTCAGCCACATTAATGTGGGCTGCGGGGAAGACGTGACCATCTTGGAAGTGGCACAAGCCGTGGCCCGAACCGTGGGCTACACCGGCCCCATCCACACCGACCCTACCAAGCCTGATGGTACGCCGCGCAAGCTCATGGACAGTACCCGTCTTAACGCGTTGGGCTGGCAAGCACAGGTCGGGCTGGAAGTTGGCCTGAAAGCTGCCTACGAAGACTTTTTGGTCTATTACGCCGCATAAAATAGAGAGAACAAATGACTTCAGCACTCAACGCAGCCCCCAAAGTCGCCCTCATTACCGGCATCACTGGCCAAGACGGCTCCTACCTTGCCGAATTCCTGCTCGAAAAGGGCTACATCGTCCACGGTATCAAGCGCCGGGGCAGCCTGTTCAACACCCAGCGCATCGACCACATCTATCAAGACCCTCACATCGACAATGCTCGCTTCAAACTGCACTATGGTGACTTATCTGACACGAGTAACCTTGTTCGCATCATTCAAGAAACTCAGCCTGACGAAATTTACAACCTCGGTGCCATGAGCCATGTGGCCGTGTCGTTCGAAAGCCCTGAATACACGGCTGACGTTGACGGCATTGGTACGCTGCGTATTCTCGAGGCCATTCGCATCTTGGGTCTTGAGAAAAAGACGCGCTTCTACCAAGCTTCTACATCTGAACTATATGGATTGGTGCAAGAAATTCCACAAAGGGAAACCACACCGTTCTACCCACGCAGCCCCTACGCTGTGGCCAAGCTGTACGCCTACTGGATCGTGGTGAATTACCGGGAAGCCTACGGTATGTATGCCTGCAATGGCATCTTGTTTAATCACGAGAGCCCGCGACGCGGCGAGACATTCGTTACACGAAAAATCACCCGTGGTTTGGCGAACATTGCCCAAGGCTTGGAGCCGTGCCTATACATGGGCAATATGAATGCGCTGCGCGACTGGGGGCATGCTAAAGACTATGTGCGCATGCAGTGGATGATGCTGCAGCAAGAGCAGCCTGAAGACTTTGTGATTGCCACCGGTGTGCAATACAGCGTGCGCCAGTTCATTGATTGGAGCGCCCAAGAGTTGGGCATAACCTTGCGCTTTGAAGGACAAGGTGTCGAGGAAGTTGCCGTTGTCGAAAAAATTGAAGGTGACCAATGCTCTGCTCTGCAAGTGGGTCAAACAATCGTCCGCATTGACTCTCGGTATTACCGCCCTACAGAAGTGGAGACTTTGCTAGGTGACCCCAGCAAGGCAAAAAAGATACTTGGCTGGGCACCTGAAATCACCGTACAGGAAATGTGTCGGGAAATGGTTCGCTGCGATTTGGATGAAGCAAGGCGACTTGCATTGCTCAAGTCCAAAGGTTTTGATGTCAGTCTCAGTTTCGAAAATTAGGCCACCAATAATTCATGAGTAAAAAACATTTTTTCGCTATAGCAGCATTGATGGCTTCGTTACCTGCGACAGCTTATGCCTATGTGGACCCAGGTGCTGGCATGTTATTGGTGCAAGGCCTGATTGCTTTAATCGGGGCTATCGTCGTTTTCGTGAAGAATCCGATTACCTCGATCAAGGCCTTGATCGCCCGGCTTCGCAAAAAATGAGAGATCCGACCGGGCGAGTAGAGGTAACGGCCGACTGCGTGCTTCGACATGCTTATGAGCCTTTGCCCGCTCAGCACTTCCTCGATTCGTCGTCGGCGGCCGACCTGGTGAAACGGGGACTGCTGACGCCATACGAATTCGAGAGCCGCAGCCTGATCCGGGCCCGCAAGGTGGGGTTTGCGACCTACCCCTGGGAGTGGACGCACGGGCAGTTCCTGCAAGCGGGGGGCACGACGCTGGATGTAGCAGAAGCTGCGCTGACCGAAGGCCAGGAGCTCAAGGATGCTTCGGCATTCAACGTGCTGTTTGAGCGAGATCGGCCTGAGTTCTGCGACCACTTCTCGGTACAGCCGATCCAGCGCAGACAGTGGTGGGCTTATGGCCAGTTCCTTCGGCACTTCGTGTTTCCTCTTGCGGCGTCGCGGCATCGCGGTTTGGAGCCAGCGGACATTTTCAAAGCTGGCCTTGACGGTCTGTCGTCGGAATCGGCGCGGGCATTGCTAGGTGCCAAGCGGTGGACTTCTCGAATCGGTATGGCTTTGATGCAATCAACCAACGGCGCTGCAGCTTCAGCATCGTCGGTTACGAACGATGCGCCGTTAAAGCCATTGCACAAAGGGCTTATCGACTTTTTGCGCTGGCAGCTAGCGGGCTTGCATCGCGCCCCTCGTGCTTCGATGTGGGCCACGTACGAGCAGACGCGCCGTCACTATCAGACGACGAGTCTGGAGCAAAAGCGCCAGATCGTTGCCCGTTGGCTGTCCGGCGTAGCACCGAACTGGGTTGCGGACCTAGGCTGCAACCAGGGCGAGTTCTCGTTGATCGCTGCAGACATTGCGAGAACGGGCGTGATCGCAGTGGATGCTGACATGCCGGCGATCGAGCATCTGCGTACGCGTCTTATGACTGCTATTCCGATCTACACGGTTTGCGCAAGCTTGGACGATCTGCATGCAGGTCGAGGCTGGATGGGGCGAGAGTATCGCGGTCTCATTCAACGGCTTGGCTTGCAAGCGGACGTCACGATGGCGCTTGCCTTGATCCATCATCTGGCGATCGGGAGCAGCATCCCGCTGTACGAAGTGGCCGCGCTGTTGGCGGCGTCCACGCGTTGCCATCTGATCGTCGAGTATCTCGAACCCCAAGATCCGATGGTCCAGGAACTGCTGACCAGCCGTGATCGCGCTGACGGCGCAGACCTCACGCTCGAGGCCCAGCGTCATGCTTTCGAGGAGCACTTCCACACTCTCGAGGAAGTTGTTTTGGAAGGCTCCTCGCGGCGGCTGGCATTGTTGGAAAAGCTTTGACCTTGAAAAAAGCCGACTTGATCGGTTTACCCGATGTCCTTCACTGGCTAGGCCACGCCGCGTTAGTGGCAGTACTCATTGTGCTGTCACGTGCGGACTGGGTCTTGAGCAGTCTGTATCACGGTGTCCATCCCGTGGCCAACATCTGCTTGGCGGTTGCTGGGCTGTTCGTAACGGTGCTTCTAGCCCTGATGGCAATAGCGCTACTAACACCTCCACGGCTGTCCGAGAGCGTACTGCGCATGCTCACGGTTGCAGTGGCGGTTTACGTGTTTCAACCCGCGGTACGTGCACTGCCGATCTTTCCGACCGAGCTTACCGCCATTCACAAGTTAGTTCTAGCGGTCGGTACCCTCTCGATTGCCTGGTTTGCTTCAGTCAAACTTTCGCCGAATAAATGGCAGCGTATTCAGCTGGCATTGCTCATTAGTGGCCTGCTGTTCGTGCTCTTCCCTCTGTTGGCCGTACGTTCGATTGAGCCGCTTTCTGTTTATATGCCGACGGGCGCGACGAAAAACGCTGCAACTGTGGTACTGCTTTTAGATGAATTGAATGCTGAAGCTGGCGAGCAGATCGCTGAAGCGATCGCACAGGCTGGGGGACAGCCCCGACTACATCGGATTAAAACTGTCGGCGAATCCACGATCACCGTGATCCCGGAGATGTTTGGCGGCCCGCATGTGCCACAAGCACGTGTTTGTACTTCGACAGCGGTTTGTGACCGCTTGGGCATGTTCGATTTTTCTAAGTTGCGGTTCGACCCAGCTGATCGGGTAAGTATCGTGGGGTTTCATCATCCCTACTGCGCGGCCAGCGGCTTGGCTGCCTGTGAACGCATCGGGGCTCCAAGTCGTCCTGGGATTATTAGTCTGCTGTGCAGCTTCGGACGAGTAATACCTGGTGTGCAAGCTACGGACTGTGATTGGTCAGTGCCTCAGCAGTGGCAGGCCTTCCGCGAGAGGGTACGCGATGCTGCGATGAAGTCGCAGTTTTGGCAGAACGGCGGCACTCTCTATGCGCACCTGCCTTACCCTCATCCCCCGGGGGATCTGCCGGGGGCCGGACTGCAAGATGATTACATGGCAAATCTCCAACTAGCCGGGCAGATCGCGGCTCAGATGTGGCTTCAAGGCCATGAGCGCTTCGGTACTGGCTTCCGGATGATTGTGACCTCCGATCACCCCTTGCGTCCGGCGCTATGGTGCAAACACGCGAAGTACCGGGAAACGGGCTGCAACGTCCCGCCAACGGCGTTTGAGGGGCAAGTGCCGTATATCGTTTCGAGCGGCGACGCCTTAGACGATACGGTGCCTACTAACAACGCTCACCTTTTCACCCCCTCTTTTTCACGAGGCTCACCCTGAGCGCGGCCCCAGCAGCGAAATCTACAAGTGATCATGCTCACCTAGTTTCGTACCAAGGTTAGTTTGATTCTTTTCCGACATCTGCGGGTTGTGGGTTAACAGATCATCGTCACCGTCTCTACCTAGATCGATGCATTAAGAACTCCGCTGCCACAATTGGTGCCTTCACTCTTACTGAATCCAAGGAAATTCATCCTATGAGCAGCTTCAACCGCCGAATTGGCACCTTACTCGTCTCCTTCGGTTTTGATCCTCGAAGGACCCTAAATTCGTTGCGTTTTGTCGTGGGTTACTTTGTCGACTTGTGGAATTGGTTCTGGAGGTCCACCGCTGAAGAACGCACACATTTTCCTATTCGAATTTTGCCAACACTATCCGATAAATACGCCGAAAGTGGTGTTGCGTCTGGTCACTATTTTCATCAAGACCTGTGGGCAGCGCGTCTTATTCACGCGCATGCACCATCGCGTCACGTCGATGTTGGATCGCGCATTGATGGGTTCATTGCGCATTTGCTCACATTTCGCGAGGTTGAGGTACTTGACATTCGACCGTTGGTAAGTAAAGTTGCAGGGTTAAGCTTTCGGCAAGCGAACCTGATGTCCGGAGTTCCCCTTGCAATTGAGCCCTCGCCATCGGTGTCATGTCTACATGCCCTCGAACACTTTGGACTCGGTCGATATGGCGATCCGCTTCAACCGGACGGTTGGCGAACTGGACTTCGGCATCTTGCCGAACTGGTCTCGCCCGGCGGGCGCCTATATCTAGGTGTCCCAACTGGTAAGCCTGCAGTGGAATTTAACGCACAACGCATTTTCCATCCACAGTACATCATCGATGAAGCTGCGCGCTTAGGGTTGTCGCTTAGTTCGTTGGCTTACGTCGATGACGGGGGAGACTATCACGAACAACCGTCACTTTTGACGCGCGACGCACTAACAGCGCTAGCTAAGATGAACTACGGTTGTGGACTATTTCTATTCGAGAAATATGAAGCTCAGATCTCATGATATGCGGTTAAATATTTTGCCACAGGTCTGATCCTTAACAAGACTTCGAGACAAATGTGTGCGATTACTCAAGCTATTCGTTATCCAATTAAGTAATGAGCAAAGCGCGAGTGTGTTGATTCGCATAGCCCTGCCAATACACATCCCCCAGGCCTGCCACGCAGTTCCTCGAACTTTGCATTGAGCAGCATATTAGTGTTTAACCATGACTAGGCGTTTCCTTCTCACGCTGCTCTCCTCATGGATCGTGAATCCGCTGGGTATTCTGGTCGCACAAGGTTTCGGGGTGGCGAATTCTCCTATTGTGATTCTCGTGCTGCTCGCCACGGGCGCATGTGTCCCGTTTCAGTTGCTGATGAACGAATGCGTTGCGGCGGCCGTCTCGCGCGGCCAAGCATATGCAGGTCGATTGCAGATCGCTCTTCTACTGTCCACACAGGCCATTGCCTGCGGCGTAGCGATCTATGTCTTGTCATTGCAACGCTTTCCAGCACTGATCATTGGTATCGTGGTCGTATTTCTTGCGATTAGCAGCGCGCTGTCATATCGCGTTTCGTTGCGATATTACCGGCTGGTGATGCATAGCGCAGTGTCAGTGCATGCAGCCATCGTGATCGGGGTTATCCCCGGCGTCACCAGCACGCTGCTGTATCTGATTTATTCGCTCGCTGCCAGTCGATTGCCACAGATGGCGACCGGTTTCATTGTGGCCAGCGCGGTGCTGCCTGCAATTATCCAGTGGCGGTATCTGAAAAAATTTAAGGATACGACTGTGCCGACCTCGCTTATTAATTCAGCTCCACATGCCACTCTGCACTACGGGTGGCTCTTTGCTGCAGTCTTGGCATTAGCAGCGCTAGCCGCGGTTTCTACGCGGCTGCGTGAATCGGTCGCCCACCTCAGCGTCAACCATGTTGCAGTGATTCTGGTGGTACTCAACTCAATGCTCAGCCTGATCAATACGACAACGCGTACCGCGTTCCTGCAACGCGCCGGAGGCGGTCAAAAACGTTTACTGGGCGTGATGGCGGTGGTTACGGCCTCTGTAGGTGTCGCTGCCACTGCGGATGGATGGCTGGCAGCACCGCTAATTGCGCTGGTCGCGACGCAACTGGCGATTGCATGGGTTATCGAAGCGGCTAGGCGTGTACTAGTCGTTACATAATCAGCCTATTCATCTTAAGTTTTACTTGAAAAGGGGTTTTAAATGAACATTAAAAATTTAATAAAAAATAAATTGAGCAATGAAATAATTCGAAAAAACTTTGTGGCCTGTGAGTTGGAGAAGTTGCCGAAAGGTAGTCTGTTACTTGATGCAGGATGTGGGAGTCAACAATATAGACCCTTATGTGATCACTTGACCTATCATGGACAAGATTTTGGACAGTACGATAAGGACGAGTCTCCCGGGTTCACTGCGGAGATGGGGGGGGGGAATGGGTACAAGTACGGCAAACTTGACTACGTGGGTGACATCTGGAATATTAAAGAAAAAGATCAAACTTTCGATGCCATTCTGTGTACGGAGGTTTTTGAGCATATTCCATACCCAAATGAAACAGTTAAAGAGTTTTCAAGGCTTCTCAAACCAGGCGGCAAACTCATATTAACACTACCATCAAATTGCCTTCGACACATGGATCCTTATTATTTTTACTCTGGATTTAGTAATCACTGGATTGCAAAAATCCTTGCTGAAAATTTTATGAAAGTGGAAATTGTCGAAACGGTTGGTGATTATTATTCTTGGCTTGCAGTTGAGGTTGCCCGCACCATGAAAAATCACTCTTTACTATCTGCTTTGCTTCTTCTGCCCGCCTTCATTTGGTACGCATTAAAAAAGCCGACAATTGAATCAAAGAGCACCTTGTGCATGGGTTACCATGTCGTAGCCTCAAGATTAGATAATTCTGGATCTGATTTTTAAAAGCCGTGAGTTTCCAACAGTGTGCCGTTAGGCTTAGAGGCTATTACTATATCAGCAGCCGAACGGCAGACGGCTCTGCTTAGATTTTTAAAAACCAAGCAATAGTTTATTGCATAGGTTATTGAAGCGGCCAAGCGCATGCTCTTTCCACTTACTAATCCACCTTAACCATATATCGACCCTACTACCCATGATCTATCTGAGATTGGCCGGTGGCCTTGGAAATCAGCTCTATCAACTTGCTGCTATGGCTCTGCTCTCGCAATTTAGACGAGCACCAGTAACCGTGTTCACCGACGCTCTTCAAATCTATGACTCGCCACGCGACCCAGATTCGATCAAGCTGTTGATAGCCAACCGGTGGCTTATCGTTGCGCCGACTTCGAAATCGTACATTCATAGGTGGCTATCGGTCTCAGCACGCGCAGGTCGCGCGCTGCCGGGTTTGGGCATTAATGACAAGACGTATTGGCAGAGCGTCAGTGCGACGGATGCAATCTTACCTCTCTATGCCGACGGCTACTTCCAGCATGGTTGGACGCATGATACTTTTGCTCGGGCAATGAGCGCCATGCAAATTCGACCGATTGCTGACCGAGCCGCTGAGCGTCTGTTAGCTGGCGAGATCGCTGTTCACATTCGAGGAGGGGACTTCCTGCAGCTCCCTCGCTTCCAGGTGGTTCATGCGCCCTTCTACATTGAAGCCGTGAGGCAATCCATGGCACTGGGCTTCACACGTTTCGCAGTGATCACCGATGACCCGCCATACGCTGCGGAGGTGTGCGATACCATTCAGCGCCAGTGCCCTGACGCTAACATCCGAATGCTGGCGCGGGGAGCGAACGCACTGGAAGACTTTGATACCCTGCGCAGCGCGTCTGGACGCGTCATCGGCAACAGTACATTTGCATGGTGGGCTGCAGCCTTTGGAGATCCTACTGCTCCGACCTGGTCCCCCAACATGTTAACGACTGACGATCCCCGCGACTTCTTCCTTCCGAATGAGCGGTCAATCGCTTGCGCCTTCTTGTAGCCCATCCAAATGCGCAAATCGGTTCATCCCACCATTCTCGGAAATCTGATCAATGCAGTGTTGTTTGTAGGTGTATCCGCGATCGTCTGGGTTGTCGTGAATGGCTACGAAGTTGCCCGTGAAGAAGGGTTTGACCCTCTTCGATACGAGTACCTCGCGCGCTCAGAACTACCCGGATATTTGGCGGAATCCTCCTCATACACCATTGTTCTTCTGTTGAAGTTCATTTATCAGTACCTTCCCTTCTATGCTGGCTTCATCGCATTCATCGGCCTTTGCTTATTTGTGGTGCTGGCTGCAAACAATAGAAAAGAACTTCGCTACGCAATACTTTCACCACTCGGATTCTTCTATATCGCTCAAACAGGAAAGGACGGGCTCGCGATTTTGGCTCTCGCCTGTATAGCCATAATTGCTATGCGTAGACTTTCTATATGGCATGTTGCGCTGGCAATCGTCATTTCGATCGCCTTGATAGTTCGCCCTGCGTTGGCTCTATTCTTGCCCTTGACTTTCGTGTCCATACGCTTCCGGAATGAGAAAGCGATTCCATTTTCCATCGTGGTGTCGGCCATTTTTTTAGCTACTGGGACTGGTGAAGAGTCCTTGACTTTGCTGGAAGGGATTGTTTCGAACGAAGGTTCTGGCGCGTTGGCACAGTTAGGGCGGGAACTGACGTTTGGCTATTCGCCGAGTGCCGTTGCCGGCCGGTCACTGTTGCTTCTTGTTTCCCCCTTTATTCAACCGCTAGCCTCTGTCCTGAAATTTCTCAGCGGCGCTGATTTATTTGTTCTATTTGAAGGTACATGTCAACTCTTGTTTCTTTTCGCTTTGGTGCGTCATCGAATCCTTTGGACGTTCATCGTCAATTCGATTCCTTTCATCATCGTTGTAGCTGCAGCCTCGCCGTTCTATCACTTTAGGTACATGGCCATTCTGTATCCCGTGATTTTCGCAATATCCATTATCGAAAAAGAAAAATTCCATAAAGATAATGTGCGCAATCGGAACTCAAGATCACGATTTAAGGCCAATGGTGCACCTATAGCCGTAGGCAAATGAAAATTATTAAGAAGTGAAAAATAATGAATGATCATCCAATTAAAGGTGGCTTTGTCTCCGTCGTCGCCGGTGGTGCCGGTTTCATCGGCGCGAATCTTTGCAAACGCCTTCTTGATGAAGGACGCACAGTAGTTGTGATCGACAACTTGCTGCGCGGTAGCCGCGCATATCTGGATCTGAGCGCCGCCGCGTCCATTTCGGAATTGCATTTCATCGAAGCTGATCTCGCGCAACGTGCTCCGGCGGAAGCCGCCTTTGCCAAAGCTGTCACATTCGGCACCATCGACGAGGTCTGGCACTTAGCCGCCAACTCTGATATCCCCGCAGGTGTAGCCGACGCCGACGTCGACTTGAAGGACACCTTCCTAACCACCGCCGAGATCCTGCGCTGCATGAAGGCACACAAGATTGGCAAGCTCTACTTCGCTTCCAGCTCCGCCATCTATGGCGACCTGGGCGACCAAGCCCTGCATGAGGAAATCGGCCCTTTGCTGCCGATTTCCAACTACGGTGCCATGAAGCTGGCCTCCGAGGCCCTCATCAGCGCCGGTGCAGAGAGCCACCTTGAACGTGCTTGCCTCTTCCGTTTCCCCAACGTCGTTGGCGTGCCCGCAACCCACGGTGTCATCCTAGACTTCATTCGCAAGCTCAAGACCACCGCTAATAGCCTCGAAGTCCTGGGTAACGGCACCCAACGCAAGGCCTATCTGCATGTCAGCGATCTGGTCTCCGCCATGCTGCTCGTGCGTTCGCGCGCCGACATTCCTAAACTGCTGCCAATCAACATCGGCCCGGTTGACGAAGGCGTTTACGTGCGCTGGATAGCTGAGCAGGTCGTAAAGCGCGTGGCACCAACAGCTAACATACAGTTAGGTGCCGGGAATCGCGGCTGGGTAGGTGATGTGCCTAAGTTCCACTACTCGACCGCCAAGATCCAGGCTCTGGGCTGGAAGCCTGTGCTCGGCTCCGAGGCCGCAGTCCTACGTGCCATCGAAGAGATCGCACGCCAAGAAGGTTTCTGAGGTCCTGCATGAGTGCTTCCACTCCCCTCGTCACGGTGGTGGTACCCTCGTTCAACGAGGATCCACATATCGTCCGCGCTAGCCTTGAGAGCATCCGCACGCAGACTTTCACGGACTTTGAGTGCATCGTCGTCGACGAGAGCACCCGCCCTGAATTGGCGGAAGCCTGTCGCACAGTCTGTGCCGAAGACCTCCGCTTTATCTATGTCCATCCGACGGAACGCTTGGGTCTGCCCAAGAGCCTGAACCTGGCGATCAGCAAGGCTCGTGGGCAACTGATCGCTCGCTTCGATTCGGACGATATCTGCATGCCCGAGAGGCTCGCTCTCCAAGTTGCCTTCCTGCAAGCGAGACCGGAAATATCGGTCGTCGGTGGCGCGCTGGACATCATCAGCGACGAGGGAGAGTTACTTGCCCGCCGCAGCTACCCGCAGACCTCGACAGGGATCGCAAAAGGCATGCAGCTGACCACCACCATCGCACACCCGACGGTCATGTACCGCAAGGAAGTGGTCGAGAGGCACGGCGGCTACAACCCCGACTTCCGCTTCGCTGAAGATTTGGACCTGTGGCTGCGCTGGATTAACGCAGGCATTCTGTTCGCCAACCTTCCACATGTACTTGTCCAGTATCGCCAAGACAACACGCGCCGTGACCAGCGTCATTGGCGCTTCAACCTACGTGCCCGTACCGCCAATTTCAACATGCAGTATTCGGTCCGTCGCACTATCGGCATCCTCTGCATTGCCACCTGGAGCGTCATTCCTAAGAAGGCCCAGGAGCTGATCTTTAAAGCGCTAATCCTGCGAGCCCGTCGCCAGGTGGCTAACCAATGAACGCATCAGACATGAAGGCCCAGGTCGCCATCCTTGCCGGAGGCATGGGCACTCGCCTACGTGAGCGCAGCGGTGACCTGCCCAAGCCGATGGTGCCGGTGCTCGGCAAACCTGTGTTGCATCATCAAATCGAACTCTGCCGCAAGCACGGCTTCACGCACATCGCCCTGCTGGTCCAGCATCGCCATGAAAAGATCGCTGAATACTTTGGCGATGGATCGACCTTCGGCGTCACGCTGAGCTACGCCATCGAGGACGAGCCGCGCGGCACCGCTGGCGCCCTGAGAGACGCCCTGCCCAGGCTAGCTGATCGCTTCTTGCTGCTTTATGGCGACACCTTCATGGACGTCGACCTGAGCAAGCTCTGGAACGCGCACGCGACATCCGGTGCCGTCGGAACGCTGTTCCTGCATCCCAACGACCATCCGCAGGATTCGGACCTCGTTGAAATCGACGCGCACGGTGCTGTCCGATCTATCCTGCCGTATCCGCATCCAGAAGGTCGAGAGGTTCGCAACCTGGTGAACGCGGCTCTATACGTGCTCGAACGCGCCGGCCTTCAGGACGTCACGCCCGCCGAAGGCAAGGCCGATATTGCCAAACATATGTTTCCGCGCATGCTGGAACTTGGGCGGCGTCTGCACGGCTACGTCTCACCCGAATACATCAAGGACATGGGCACCCCTGAACGGCTGGACAAGGTCGAGCGTGACTACGTCGCAGGCCTCCCTGAGCGGCTCTCCGGTCGCCAGCTGCGCAGCGCTGTCTTCCTCGACCGCGATGGCACCATCAACCGGGAAGTCACCCACCTCAAGTTGCCTGAGCAGCTTGAGCTGCTGCCAGGCTCAGCTTCCGCAATCCGACGCCTCAACCGTAGTGGCACTCTAGCTGTCGTTATCACGAACCAACCCGTGGTCGCCCGTGGCGACGTGAGCATAGAGGGGTTGAATCGCATTCACGCTCGGCTGGAGTCCCAGCTCGGCGCCGGAGGTGCCTTTCTCGACGGGCTGTACTTCTGCCCCCATCATCCTGACAAGGGATTCCCCGGTGAGGTGGCCGAACTTAAAGGGCCGTGTAGCTGCCGCAAGCCCGAGCCCGGCCTCATCGACCAAGCCTGCCGTGAACTGGGCATCAGCCGACAGAATTCCTGGATGATTGGTGACGCCACCGCCGATGTCGAAGCGGGCCGGCGGGCCGGCTTGCGCACTATGCTGCTGCGTAGCGGCCACGCGGGTACTGACGCCAAGCACGTGGCCCGTCCAGACTACACCGCCCCCGACCTGGCGGATGCGGTTGAATGGATCCTGGACGGACATGCCCTGCTGACTCGACGGCTAGCGCCAATCGCCGTCGAGGTCAGCCGAGGCAGACGCCTAGCGCTTATCGGCGGACTCGCCCGTGCCGGCAAGAGCTACGTCGCCCAGGTACTCAAGGAGCTGCTGCACGCGCTGGGCAACGAAGCTCACGTCATCTCGCTGGACGGCTGGCTCAAGCCGAAGTCCGAGCGCGCGGAAGGCGACGGCGTGCGCGAACGCTTCGACCTTGCCACAGCGGCTGCCACCATTTCGGCCACAGCGAGCTCTGACACCCGCACCGTTCTGTCTGAACCTCTCTATGACCGCCTCGCTCGCAACGCGGGTAGCCAGCGCATCGAGCATTCGATCGGACCTGATGACGTCCTCATCGTAGAAGGCGTGCCCGCCCTCCTAATGGACGATCTGCTGGCGCTGCCGCGCGCACTGAAGGTCTATGTGGACGTAGAGGCCGACACACGCAATCTGCGCCTGAAGCAGGATTACGCTTGGCGAGGCACGCAGGCAGAGCAGCAGGCCGCGACTCTGGCCGCACGGGAGCTTGATGAAACTCCGATCGTCGAGCAATCAAGGACAGTTGCGGACTTCGTCGTTGGACAAGATTTAAAAGCAGAGAAATAAAAATGATTGTCAGCAAGACCCCATTACGGATGAGCTTTGTTGGCGGAGGCAGTGATTTGCCTGCGTTTTATCGTGATGAAATAGGTGCCGTTCTTTCAACGTCCATTGATAAGTACATGTACATTTGCGTTAACAAAAAATTTGATGGTCGTATCCGAGTTAGCTACACCCGTACTGAAGATGTCGAACATCGGCTACAAGTTGAGCACCCCTTGGTCCGCGAAGCCCTCGATTTAGTTGGCATTGAAGGGGGCATCGAAATTGCGTCAATGGCAGATATCCCGTCCAAAGGGTCTGGTTTGGGTTCGTCTAGCACTTACACAGTTGGTTTGCTAAATGCGTTGTATGCGTATAAAAATCAATTTGCCTCCAAGGAACAGCTTGCATCTCAGGCTTGCGACATCGAGATTGATCGCTGTGGCGAGCCTATTGGCAAGCAGGATCAGTATGCTGCAGCTTACGGAGGCCTGAATCTCATTCGTTTTCACCCAGATGATTCAGTTTCGGTAGACCCTGTAATTTGCAAACCGTCGCTCGTTCAAGAAATAGAGGATTCAACTTTAGTGTTTTTTACGGGGCGTACGCGTAGTGCCTCGGCAGTTCTGGCCAATCAATCCGCTGCCATGCAAGTGAACGATAGACGCACTCTGATGCGACGAATGGTGCAGTTAGCCTTTGAAATGAAAGAGCAACTAGAGTCAGGAACACTGGATCACATCGGAGCTCTGCTGGATGAAAACTGGCGGCTGAAAGCTCAATTGACGTCTGGCATCTCTGACCCACAGATTGATGCCTGGTATGCAAAAGGAATGGCTAACGGCGCCCTTGGCGGTAAATTGCTTGGTGCAGGCAATGGTGGTTTCATGATGTTTTATGCGCCCAAGGAGCATCATGTACAGATTGCATCAGCACTTGCTGATCTCGAGCCAGTCAAGTTTAAATTTGATAGAACTGGAACCCAAATCGTTTTTTATCAACCATCCGCATGAGGTTTTATGTCAACCAAATTTTCTGTCTCAAATTATTTTGCGGCACATGCACAGCTTGCTCAGCAACTTAACACGGATGCCTTTCAAAAGGGCATTGATATGATCAAGGCGGCGTTTGATGCTGGCAAGAAAATTATCACTTGTGGCAACGGTGGTAGTGCATCTACAGCGTCACATTACATTACCGATTGGAACAAGATGGTGAATCTTGCTACTGGCAAAAAATTTCGTGGAGTGTCCTTGTGTGACAACATCGGGCTTATTACTGCGTATGGAAATGATTTATCTTATGCCGATGTTTTTGCCGGTCAAATTGACGCGTTAATGGATGAAGGAGATTTGCTTGTTGCGATTAGTGGTAGCGGTAACTCACCCAACGTCATAAAAGCCATCGAAGCCGCACGTCGCGCAAAGGGAAACGTATTGGGTGTAGTTGGTTACGATGGCGGGAAGATGATGACTATGTGTGACCACAGCGTTTGGGTCCAGTCTTTCGATATGCAGCTTTGTGAAGATGTGCATCTTATGTTTGGCCACATGGTCATGAAGACCCTTTGTGACTCTCCGATAAAGTGAACTTCATCTCGGCCCTAGTCGCGGATGACTTGTCGATCCCATGGCCAGATCTCATCACCCCAACGGTTCTTGACCTTGCGCACCAGCTTCTTGGACAGGGTGTCGGTGATCCGGTTGATGAACGCCATGGACTTTTGAACATACGGGGACCGCTGCTCGGCCTCCCACGTATAGGTCAACCCTTCCTTCAACGCCATCCGTGCAGCCCGCTCCTTGAGTACCGGTGAGGCGTTGAACACCCAATCCACAAAATTGATTTCCTCTGCCGTCCAGTCGCAGGCGGCAGATTCCAGGTAGTCGATCGCCCACTCTGGGCCGTGGACATTGCTGGCGTGCCAGTACAGGTGCTCCGTCCAATGGGAGAGGTTTTGTCTCGCTCGGCGGGCTTGAGGTCCACCCGCTGCTCAGGTGGCGTGTAATGACCCACTAAAAACCTGCACAGGTCATACTATTGGAGAAATCAACCATGAGTATGACGATGGAAGACGATATCAAGCGATGGACAGCCAAACGCAAAGCGGCTTTGGTGATGGAAATCATT
>JACCDG010979912.1_pt1 | contig 18209 bp, 19 predicted proteins | sample 7442471 | NCBI WGS metagenome assembly JACCDG01 (sample SAMN15323444, study PRJNA562643) | freshwater metagenome | isolation source: river surface water | place: USA:Blue River Watershed | collected 2017-08-17 | reverse complement strand
TTACCAGGTATCCATTCTTTTCAAAACTTTCATTACGTGTCCAAGCAGTACCAGTATTCCTACGTTCTTGGAACATCAGTTCCATTTCTGACATTTGTTCTGCCATAATCTACCTCACTTCCAGCGGGGTCCAACCGTCCATCCAACAAGGGATTTACGGGTTCCTTTTGTAACTTTTAGAACTCTATGTTGTGTGCGGGAATCAAACAGAATGACAGTGCCACGCTTACGAGGAGCAATATAACTATTCCCTGCCTCATCAAGCAGTTGCAGGTTTCCACCTTCATAATCATCAGGGTCACTCAGTTGAACCACGAATGAAAGTTTTCTTACAAGTTCAATATTCTCATTCACGAAGTCTTGTGCCAGTCCATCTTGACGATTACCAACACTTACAGGTTTGTATTGAGTTGCAAGTCCTGCGTCATTATGCCAACCATAAAACTGTCCTTCACTATACTTCGTGAACTGCATTGATTCGCCATCAATACAACGAAGGTCATACAGGAAGTTCTCACGGTTTGCACGTTCAATATAGTGCCATACAAATCCACCTACCCAATGTGTGGTGGGAATCCAAGCGTTTTGTGAGTTTCTTTTATCTTTGTTGAGGGCATCTCCGTGAAGTCGGGAGTCTGCCATCTGTTCATCAAACTTTTCTGTTAAGTCTCGTTCGAGAATATCTACTACGTCTTCTGGTAGATCGCTAAAATACCAAATGCTTTGAAATGCCATATGTGAATAATGTATTCAGGTTTATTATATAGGATGTTGTGGGGAATGTCAAATATTATCAGATTGGATATGCAATCATAACAATACCTGGTCCACCTGCACCAGAAGAAACTGGATTAGCATCTCCGGCAGAGGATCCACCACCGCCGCCACCTGTATTTGTCCCACCATTTCTTGGAGTTCCCTGTCTTGGATAGTTTTCTCCGTTTCCACCACCAGCATAAGGACCACCTGGTCCTCCACCACCACCCCCTGTTGTTGCCGATGCTGTACCACCAGCTGCACCACCACCAGCAAACCAGAAACCACCAGGAGTTGGTCCAGGAGCTCCATATGGATTTAATGGATCTCTAAATGTTGCAGGTGCCTGTCTTCCTATACCACCAGGTGCAGTTGGTGGATTTCCTGGTCCTCTACCATTTCCACCAGATCCACCAGCGCCACCACCACCAGCAGCTTCATTAGTCCCAGGTCCAATACTATTGCCACCAGGAAATCCTTGCCCAACTATTCCAGTACCACTAAGATTTGGCCCAGCACTAGGATTGGAAATACCACCACCAGATCCACCTGGATTACCCAGTACTAATGATCCACCTTGACCCGAACCACCACCACCACCACCAGTAACACTTATTGGTGCAGGGAAACCAGTAATCGATGATGGATTTCCACCATTTCCTTGAGCTGCACCAGTTTGAGATGCTCCTCCTGTACCAACATTGATAGTATAAGATCCAGGTCCAATAGAAATAGAGCTTACATTGTAACCACCAGCGCCGCCGCCACCTGATTGACCATCCGTATTAAACTGACTAGCACCACCAGACGCTCCACCAGCAACAATCAGATATTCTACTGTCGCATACCCAGAACTGACTGTAAATGGACTTGGACCTGGGCTAGTAAATACGTGTACTTTTTTGTTATTGTAAATATAAGTTGATCCACCAGTTGCAGAAAATGCAACATTTTTAGCCTGATCTGTTAAATATTTAACTATAACAATACCATTTCCACCCGAACCAGAGTTTCCTCCCGAGTTTTTACCAGCTCCACCGCCGCCGCCAGTTCCATTGACGCCAGAGACACCATTTAATGAAGCTGGACTAGAACCATTTCCCCCACCGCCAGGTCCACCAACAGGAACATAAGAACCATCATTATCTCCACCACCACCTCCTCCAAAAAGACCAGTTGGTCCGACAGCACTTTGCCAGGGAGATGGCATTGGTGTAAACGTTGGTCCGGGGAATGATGCAAAAGGTTGTCCCCAACCACCATCTGCTTTTGAAAATCCTGCGCCGCGATTGTCAGGGGTGGGGGCAGGTCTTCCTGCTATTCCGGCACCACCACCGCCGTGACCAGCACTAACAGGACCACTCCCACCAGCGCCAGCGTTTGCGTATCCCGTGTACGATCCCGATGGAGATTGAGATGCACTTCCACCTGCTGGTCCACCATCAGTTCCTCCGCCACCAGATCCACCTGGCCTTCCATCACCAGGTCCACCAAACCTAGCACCACCACCACCGCCACCACCTGTTGCGGTTATACTACCAAAAGAACTATTTCCACCAGGATTTCCCCAATCATTAGTACCAGAAGGAGATCCTGCACCACCTGCTCCAACTGCAACTGAATATGTTCCAGCAGTTAATGTAACTCCGGTAGAGTGCATTATTCCACCAGCACCGCCACCACCATTAGCACCCCATCCAGCACCAGTGCCAGATCCACCAGAACCACCACCAGCAACGATTAAAACTTCAACGTTAGTTCTTGTCCCACCATTTACTATAAAACTATCTGAGTTTGGATAAGTAAAAACGTGATAAGTATAATCACCACTAGTAAACTTCGATCCACCTGTCGCAGAAAACACAGAAGGAGCAGCAGCAACAGCAGCCTTACCAAATCCAGCACCACCTACACCACGTGTAATACCAGTAAAAAATGGTGCCTCTTTTTTATACTTCTCAAACATTATCCAATCCTCCTATCAAGGTCTTAAACCACCGTATCTAAAACTTCCATTGTTCGTGGCAAGAACATTATAGTTTCCAACTGTTCCAGTGCCACTTCCATTATAATGGATTGCAAAACTTACAATATCTATATCACTTGCAGTTGAGGACAATGTGATGGTTGATGCAGTTGCAACTCTTGCGGAAGTTGAGAATCCAGCAACATTATAAGGTTTTAAGAAAATATTTGTTCCAATACCAGTGGATCCTGTGGTGTTACCAGTTCCAGTTGCATTCTGCGTGAAGATAATCGTATAAGTCGTCAGAGAGTTCTTTGTGACTGGGAAGTCTCTGAGTGAAACAATACCAACTGTTCCACCAGAAGGAATCGTATGAGTAAAGACGGTTCCGTTCTGAGCATCACATTCTAATAGATACTTACCACCACCTAACTCAGAAGTTGATGCTGTGCTTACAGTTTCAACAGCACCCTTGATATCAACACCATTGCTAAAAGCAAAGGCATCAGAGTTGCTGTTCCAAGTTAAAGTCTTATCTCCATCAGAACCGCCAAAGATCGTGAAACCGCCACCGTCTGCCGTAGAGTTTGATGGTGAAGTTACAGAAGCAATGCCAATATTCTTATCTTCAATATTTAAAGTCGCAGTATCAATCGTCGTTGTAGTTCCATTGACCGTTAGATTACCAGTTACGGTCATTGCACCACCGACCTGGACATCGGTCAGTGTTAATGTATTCGTTACATTAAGATTAGAAGCAGTAATAACCCCAGCAGTGGCATTTAGATTGCCAGTAACTGTCAGATTACCACTGTTCGTAAGATTACCACTATTAGTAAAGTTTCCAGAGTTAGTAATATTACCAGCGTTCGTAATACTACCAGTGCTTGTTACAGAAACAATACCCGTCACAGCAAGAGTATTGGTTTCAGGAACAGTAACAACTGACCCAGTTCTTGATTTAATATTGTCTACTCTTAATGTTGACATCTTGAACTTACTTTTTAGTTATTTAGATTAGTTTTCTTCTATAATCAGAATGCATCCATTACCAATACTCAACTGAAATCCAGGTTCAATGTCCACAGTTACATCCTCATCGTGAAGTATAAAGGATGTTTTATAAGGTGGTTCAATATCAATATTAGATTCTATCACATTTTTTTGAGTATCACGAAAAGTATTATCAACGAAAGCTAACTGAACTGGGATTGTCATATATCTACAATGCTAAAAAATACCCCATCACCAACACTCAATGTTGACCCAGATTCAATATCAACAGTTACATCTGGATCAGCATAAATCACAGCAGTCTTTTGTGGTAGATCAAGATCAATATTAGAATCAATCACATTCTTATAAGCAAATACTGTGGCATCATAAACGACTGATGCTCCACCACCACCAGAAATACTAATGTCAACAGTGTTTCCGCGAACAGTAAATGTATTTCCAGTTCCTACAAAGTTCAGTGCTGTTATGATTCCTGATGTAATGGTAACTCCACCAGATTGAATCCCAATAGCATCAATACCACCAGTAGCAGTAACAACACCAGTTACATTGATACTTGTAGCAGAAGCAATACCAATAGTACTGATTCCTGTTGCATTCAGATTTATCGCAGTAAAACTTAATGTACTTGTGATTATTCCAGATTGTACCCTAGTAAGTGCCATAGTTCTACCTAGAAGAGTCCAAGAATATTAGTGCGAACTGTTGTTCCAACGGAAATCGCCACCGTAGAACCAGAAGCAACCGTAATATTTTTTGCTCTCACAAATGCAACATAATCAGTGGCAGCGGTAGCAGTGATTGATAATATACCACAACTAGCACCACCAAGAGTTAAAGTTAATGGTGTAGTAAAAACTTGTTCAAGACCACAACTTGTTCCTTGGGCATTTGCAAATCCACTGACACCAGTAAGTTGAGACCCATCACCAACAAATGAAGTAGCAGTTACAACACCAACAGCATTAATACCACCCGTAAAGTTCAACGGGTCTTCGAGAGAGTTACCACCGACTTTGGTAATCCTGTCAAGTGCCATATCAGGTCATCTCCAAGATAGTCAGTGCAACATCAAGACTATTGTTTACATCACTCTGAACCGTAAGAGTATCTGTTGCTTCTAACACAACTTTATTTCCTTGCATAAACTCCAAAGTCGATCCCTGTGGAATAGGAACGTTTTTAAGAAGTTTTATACTATCTGAACTTACTCTACTGACGCCAACACCTACATTAATACCAGAACCAGAAGTATTCGCAAGTGTGATTCCGATTACCGTTGTTGTAGTTGCTGCTGGAACAGTGTAAACCGAAACCGTAGTCACTCCTACGTTTGCCTTCGTTTTCAACTTGAAAGTGTTCGCCATGTGTTATTAACCTAGTGCGTCCATATCAATATCTCCAAGTATTTATATTATTATCCAAAAGCGATAGCCAGTCTTACAACATCATCTCCACTAGCACCAGCAGAAGCTGCGGCGATTGAACTTAAATCGATAACAACGGTGCTACCATAACCAGTAACTGTGATTCCAGTTCCAATAACATTAATATCAGTAAATCCAACACCAACTCGACCAGTGATAATACCTGATTGTGGACTGACTGTTCCAACACCGACGCCAACACCGGTGGTGAATAACTGTCCATTCTGATATAGATTTCCACCAAAGTTAATGTCATTCTTGACTGTCAGTCCTGCACCAACAAATAAAGAGCCGCCAGTCGTTGTAATGCCGCCCGCAGAAGCAAGCGTGGTAACTCCAACAACGGAAAGACCAGCACCAACAATAACACTGCTTCTAGCAGTAACAACACCAATCGCATCAACGTTGGTTACATCTTCATATGTTAATGTTCCAGCAATAGAAACATTTCCAAGTGCTGTAAGATTAGTAACAGTGATGCTTGGATTTCCAGTTAATCCAGTTGCATCACCAGTAACAGTACCCGTTAGATTACCAACAAACTTTGTTGCGGTAACAACACCAGTACCATAAAAATAACCATCACCAACAACGGTTAATTTTGATGTTGGATTTGTGGTTCCAATACCAACATAGGGAGTTGCTGTTGTAGCAATGCCAATATTTCTATTGGAATCGTCTACTATTATAAAACCAGCAATTTGTGATAATTCCCTATTGTTTGCCATCTCTTACATTGCTTTGTCGAAACATAAAGACTATGTTTCTATTTTAAGTATTTATTGAGTTAAAAAGTAATAGATCCAGAAGAATACCAAACATAAGTTCGATATCCGCCAGAAGGAGCACCAGAAGATGATGTTCCTGTTGTAGAAGTTGCGGCATCATAGGCGTCAGGATAACGAAGCATCACAACACCAGGAGATCCAGATCCTCCGGCACCGCCGTCACCGCCACCACCGCCGCCACTACCATAACCACTGGCATTTGAACCAGTTCTTGGTTGACTCAATCCAGGAGATGTTGCACCAGGACCTCCACCTCCAGGTCCACCAGATCCAGAAGATCCAGATTTACCAGGAGTGTTTCGAATAGCTCCTCCACCTCCACCTGCATAAGTTCCACCAAAATAACTTGACGATCTTCCAGGTCCACCAGGTCCAGCGTTATTTGAGTCAGCGGAAGTTCCTGCTCCACCAGCACCGCCACCGCCGCCAGCAGCAAAAATACCATTGTTAAGATCACCACTATCATATCCAGTTCCACCTTGATACCCATAAGGTGGATTTGCTGGTGCTATTGGTTTTCCAGGATTTCCATTTTGACCATTTCCACCACTCGAATCTCCTGGTCCACCAGGACTTCCACCTTGACCACCGTATCCCCCACCAGTTCTTGTCTCAATATTTTGAATTTGAGAATATCCACCCTGAGAAGCAGCAGCTCCACCAGATCCAACAATAATATTATATACTGTTCCAGGAGTTACTGGCGAAGTGGTCTCACTAAATCCTCCCGCACCACCACCACCTCCGGCAGCATCACTACCAGGACCTCCACCACCTCCTGCTGCAATAATTAAATATTGAATAGTTGTTGGTGGATTTCCTATTGCAACTGGTTTTAATGCCAATAATAACTGTTGAATTCCCATTTTAACTTAATCTTGCTCCCGATATAACAAACTCATTACTGGATGTACATAAAACTGTTGCTATGCCTTTTGCTGCCAATGTTCTATTTCCTGTTGTAGCATCCGCAGCATTATAAAGTGTTGTTGAAGATCCTTGTGTGATTGTAATACTACCTGCCGACACATTGAATATTGTCATTGCATCGCCGGCACTGAAAACATCAGCAGGAACTGTAATATTTGACCCACTTGATGCTTCTCTTACACACCCACCAGCATCAGACAATGCTAATGTGTAACTAGCAGCATTGTGTGCATTGATTGGAACAGAGCGATCATAAATTTTAATAGTACCAAACATTCCCGAATGATTAGTACACTGATAGAATAAGGTATCAGGTGCATTATAAGGAACTTCAAATCTTATCGTTCCAGTTGCAGAACCATTATTCGTAACACCGTTGTTATAAGCAGCACCACCATTACTTACACGAATCTGAAAAGGATGACTCCCACCAGAGTTATTAACAAACTCATAAACTTCACCTCTTTTCAAATAGAGAGTAGGGTCATTTGTTGTTTGTGTAAATCCAATACCAGTAAAAGTATAATTAGAGGATCCATCTGCTCCTAAAATCCATCTACCAGAAACAGCATTGGAAATATCACCATAAAAAGTAGTAATACCCGATGATGCAGTAATAATACCAGAAGAAACTTGAACCGTTCCTAATGTTGTAACACCAGAAACATTCAACTGATTTGTAAAGGTGGTTCCAGTAATTGTTACACCAGCACCAAGAGTTTCAAGTTTTTTATTCGTTCCAAAATATAATTGAGCAGAACCACTTGAATCTGCAACTAATGGAAATCCAGCAGATCCATCTACATCAGACCAAATATAAGTAGAACCATATGATCTAATGTTAAGATCAGTTCCAGCATATTCTAAAAATGCTTCATTTGCTGAAGTGCTTTGATAAATTGACAGTGATGGGCGAGCAGGTGCAGTAAATATCGCAGCATTGCCAGAGGTATATGTAACTGAAGATCCCACACTTACATTTCCTGTAAATGTAGAAACTCCAGACACTACAAGACTATTGGTTCGTACATTTGTAGTTGCAGCAATACCAGTTAATTGAGACCCATCACCTCTAAAACTACTAGCAGTTAAAATACCAGTAAAAGATGCTTCTGTTCCAAATAACGTTCCAGTAACAGTAACTCCTGTTCCAGTTGTTTCTAATTTTTTATTATCATTATAATAAAGTTCTACCGCACCACCACCTATAAACTTTGCAATAGTCTCATTTGTAGAGTGTTGCTCAATATTGATATTTGATCCAGATATTTTAAGTAGTCCAGATCCAGTTTCTTCAATTCGACTATCAGTTCCATCATTATAGATTCTCAAATCATTATTATCACCAATATTTAAATTATATCCATTTCTAACACTGATTGCACCTTCAAATGTTGAGACGCCAGTTACTCGCAAACTAGTTGCAGAAACTGCTCCACCAACTACCGATGAAGATATACCACTCAAGGATGCATAAGAAGATACACCACTTACAGAAGAATAATTGGCAACTATATTTGTTAATTGACTTCCACTACCAACAAAAGAAGTTGCCGTTAATACACCTGCCGTAATATTTCCACTAGAACTTATAGTTACACCAGTTCCAACTTCTATAGAATTTTTAACTCTAAAACTCTGACTAGGCAAGGTTCACTATCCCCTTACTTTTTAGGTATTTATCAGACCTTAATGGCGGTAAACTTAATCTTATAGTTTGTTGTAGTTGCTGCTGATGGAGTTACAAGCAAACGAATATTACCACCAGAAATGTCAACATCAAATGTTCCAAGAGAATCAATTGTAAATATCGTTCCATATTCCGTATTATATGCAACTAAACCATCGTGAATCACAAGAAGTTTTGTTAAATGATATTTTAATCCTTGAGTCGCCTGAATGGTATATTCGACCGAACGGTAGGTTGCAGAAGATAATGTATGAATTGCAGTTTGTGATGTCGTAGATGTAGTTGCAGTTGCAGCATAATCATTGACCCAGTTAGATCCATCATAAACTAAATTTTCACCTGCTGCTACTGGTAACGACAAGTTAACATCAGTAAGGTCATTGAGAATCGTAGCGCCGCCGCCGCCACCACCAACACTTGTTGTGTTATAAGAAACAAACTCAACAATATCGTTTGCAAAAGCAGGAGAACTTAATGTGATAGTGGATCCATTAGTTGCAGTATATTCGCTCGATGTTAGTTTGACTCCATTTATGAATACATCTAAGAAGTTAACATTATAACCAAAGCTGAATAATGTTTGACCATCAGTTGCAACATTTGTTTGAGTAGTTCTTAGGGTTGGGAATGATGCCCAAGTAACACCAACACCAGTTGATTGTAAGTATTGACCTGATGATCCTGTGGATGATCCAGTGCTTATTGGACCATTGAATGTCGAAACACCAGTAACTGTTAACTGTGTAGGTGCAAAGTTAGTAGCACTTAAAGTATTGGTAGAAGAGTTATAAACTAAATCGGAGATCGTTGCCGATTGAGTCATTGTGCCAGTGGTCTGGCTTGTTAATACTAATCTTTGTGTTCCAGATGCTGCATTTAATGTAGATCCAGTGTTAGCAAGATTTGAACCATCACCATAAAATGCAGTAGCACTAATAATACCAGTTGCAGGATATGCAGTAATTGCAGATCCAATATTAACAATATTATTAAATGTAGAGATTCCAGAAACAAACAGCGTTGTTGCCGATGCAATGCCAAGAGTTGATATACCAGTTACATTAATGTTACGAGCAGTAAATTCATCAAAAACTAGATCATCTCGAACAAATAAACTTCCACCAACATAAAGATTATTTAAAAATGTTCCTACACCAATAAAGGTTGAAAGACCAGATATACTTAGTTGATTGGAGAATAGTGAAGTGGCAGTTGCAATACCTAATGTTGAAAAACCTGTAACTACAAGACTATCAAAGGTAGGAGTATCAGAAACCCGAACTGTTGCGATACCATTTGGTTGTGGATTTGCCGTAGCAACAATGTTGTTTCCACGGAAATCAAGTTGAGTAATACTTCCAGCGGTGCCAACTATTGAACCTTCATCAGAAACATTAAAACCATTTAGAATGTTATTGACAGAGAAAATACCTGGAACATCTGCCCATTCCCAAGTACCATCACCTTTAGCTCTTAAAATATATTGTGCATTACCATAATCAACACCATCTGGTGATATTTGGTTAACATCGATCTTGTTAATAGTGGCAATTCCAACTGTTAAACTATCAACAAAACCGGATGTAATAGTTGCAAGTCCTATTGTTGCCACGCCAACATTTGCATTGCCAACAAACTGTCTTGCCGTAACAACACCAGAAATGAGAACATCACCAACAACTTGAAGTTTTGCAGTTGGATTTGTGGATCCAATACCAAGATTTCCACTTGTTGGAATGTATCCTATCTCAGTTGGAGAGATACCAATTGAAGTAACGCCAATGTTGTTTGCAAATGTTGGATAAACAGGAGACGCTGATAAGGTTTGGTTGACAACATTAAATGCATTAACACCAAAAAGATTCGAACCATCACCATAATACTTAACAGTTGTTATTCCTGGTTGTGATGATGTAACTATTCCACTTGAAATTGTTACTCCATCAATAGTACCAATGCCAGTAATATTCAGGTATGGTGCTTGGATGGTATCATATACTGTTATACCATAACCAGTAGTTTCAAGTCTTTTAACATTATCATAGTAAAGTTCTACTGCATCATTATTTTTAAATCTTGCTTGATACTCTCCTTGAGCAATGTTGTAAATATCAACACCGACACCATCAGATTGAAGAATTAAACTCCCTGTTCCAATATCTTTTACAACACTGTTTGTACCATCGTGGTAAATCTGTAAATCATTACCATCACCAAAGTTAAGAACATCAGTATCACCAAAGTAAGCATTTCCACCAAAAGTAGAAACACCAGAAACATTTAACTGTTTGGTAAATAAAGTAGAACCAGTAACAGTGGTAATTCCAGCAAAAGTAGAAAGACCAGAAACATTTAGATTTCCAGTGAGAACTGCATTTCTAGCAGTAAACTCATCAAAAACTAAATCATCTTTTACATAAAGGTCGCCACCAACATAAAGGTCTCCACCAGTGGTCGTAATCCCACCAGCAGAAGCAAGTGTAGTAAGACCAGTAACATTAAAATCATTTGGAATAAAAACCGTTGGTGTATTGTTTGTACCAAAATTAATCGCCTGATATCCCGAAGCATTATTAATACTAGAAGCACCAATAGTTCCCTGGAATGCTACATTACCAGTTCCATCATAAACATAGAATCCATTAGTTCCGTTTGCCGACTGATAATAACCACTACTTGGGCGGAAAGAAAGTGCAGTGATTATTCCAGTTGCATTAACACTTATGGCAGATACAACACCAACAGTTGTAATACCAGTAATATTAATGTTACGAGCAGTTAGTTCATCAAGAACTAGATCATCACTAATATAAAGATCTCCACCAACAAACAGGTCTCCACTAGTTGTAACAACTCCAACAAAAGTGGAGACTCCTGATACATTTAATTGATTAGAAACTAGTGTTCCATAAACAGTTGCACCAGCGCCAGAAGTTTCAAATTTCTTGGAGTTATCATAATAGAGTTCTACTGAACTGTTTTGAGTGAAAACTGCAAGAGTTTCTGTCGATCCACCATTTTGGAATGTATGTGAGTTAGCTCTATAAAAAGTACTACTTGCATCAATGAAAAGAGCTCCAGTTCCAACATCTTGAATAAAACTATTAGAACCAGTATGAACGATTTGTAAATCACTTCCATCACCAAAATTTAAGATATTATTATCACCAAGATGTACATTACCTTGGAATGTAGAAACACCAGAGACAATTAATTGATCATCAATAGTAACTGTTCCACCAGCAGAGTCAAGTGTTAAGTTTCCAGTGACTGTATCAATCTCATTGTCATTTGTAATACCGATTTGGATATTATCAATCGTAGCTCCACCATTAGCATCAATAGCAGCACTAAATGTGGAGATACCAGCAACTAATAGACTATTGTTTAAGGTAACGTGACCAGTAATATCTGCACCACCATTTGCATCTATAAGTCCGGCAAATGTTGAAACACCAGAAACATTAACATCATCAAGTTCAGTATGACCTGTTACATCTAAACCACCATTCGAATCAATTAATCCAGTGAATGTGGAAACACCCGCAACACTTAGATTTCCAGAGAGGACCGCATTACGAGCATTAAATTCATCAAAGAAGATATCATCTTTTACATAAAGATCTCCACCTACGTAGAGATCACCACCAGTTGTTGTAATACCACCAGCAGAAGCAAGAGTAGTAATACCAGTGACATTTAAATTTTTAGATACATTAATATTTGGTGTATTAATAGTATCATCAGTAAACTGAATGCCTTTAACAGCAAAGCGAACTCCATTTGGAACCAGAGTTGATCCAATGCCAACTGCATAGTTAAACATCCAGGCATCAGTTGTACCAATCCCATAAGAGTCGGCAGCAACCCACATTAACTGCTTGTAGGTTGGTGGTATGCTACTGAATCCAGCAAGAGTTAGATCAACTAACGGAGATCCTTCGGTAGAAGCAATCGCAATACCACCGTGATTTGCCGTATTATCTTTTGAAACATCATTACCAAAAGCATCAGTCGTAATACCAAGAGTAATCTCTTTATCAAAGATCTTTAAGTCTTGGGCACTAATAACTGTTGTGGTTCCACCAATACTAAGGTTTCCATCAATACGAACATTATTATGGAATACTGCCTGAGTATCATAAACATCAAAACCAGTCTGAACATTCAGGTTTTGAATGGTGGCAATACCAGTAACATTTAGATTATCTAAGGTTGTTCCACCAACTACATCAAGACCACCATTTGCATCAATAGATCCATTGAATGTGGAGATACCAGATGCTAAAAGATTTCTTGTAGTAATGTCTTGCCCAACTGAGGCGCCACCACTAACATTTACACCACCAACATAAAGTTGATTTTGAACATATAAACTATCTCTAAATGTTCCGACACCAACGAATGTTGATGCTCCACCTACATTAATATCTCCTGTGATATTTGTTGACCCAACAACAAACAAGGAATGGTTTTGTGCGTTTGTTGTTCCAATCCCAACCTTACCGATTGTCTGTAAGACTGTGCGATTCTCGGTAACTGAGGTAATACCAAGATTAAGATTCTGTTGTCTACCGCTCTTATATGGTTGGGACATTTCTGATATTAGTTAAGTGTTTCTAAGATGCTTCCGATGAATTTTACATTGGTGGAACTATCAGAACGAATCTGAATAGAATCACCAGTTTCAAGAATCAACTTACCAAACAAAAGGTTTGTTGAATCATTTGCAGGTATTGGTAAGTCTTTAACAATTTCAGTCGTCACGGCAATACCAGCGGTTGTTCTCTTGTGAGAAAAGGAAACTGTATGAGTATCGCTACCAATATTTGATGCTTGTGCTAACAAAATGATTCCACTATATCCAACTGGAGCCGTGTAAATTCCGACTGTATTGACTCCAACAACTCTTGTAACAGTCTGATATACATTTAAGGGTAATGGCATTTTTTAATCTCCTCCTAATGCGAGTATAAATGGTGTCATTGTTGCAAACAAACTCTTGGAATAGAATGTACCAGAAATAGTTCCTGTAACCTGATTGATCTGAACACCATCACCGATTCGGAAATTACCTGCCTGATCTGTACTTGTATAAACAACAAGTCCACCATTTCTTGAATCTGTTTCATTCTCTTGAATGGGCACTCCACCTTGAGCGGGAAGTGCAGCATTGATGTTAGTTCCAGATCCAATATATTCAAAAGAATGTCCAGAAGCAAGAACTCGACTTTGTTTAAAGAATGGAACTGTTGTTCCAACACCCACAGCATAAGGAACATTTTCATTCAGAGTAACTGTACAAATTCCTGCTGATATTGGAGTTGAACGAGTGATTGAATAATAAGTTGGAAGTAGTTCTGCTGTCCCTGTTGCTGTATTTATTCCAACATCGGGAGCAGAGAATGTAACCGTTGGAGTTGATGTATATCCTCTCCCATTTGAAACCATTTCAATGTTGGCAACAGATCCTCCCGACATTTCAGCAACGGCAGTAGCAGTAACTCCCCAATCACTTACAGTGCTTGGATCAGCAATCGTAACTGTTGGTGGAGTATTATATCCAGTTCCAACTCCAGTGATGGTAATGCCATTTACAGTATAATAAAGATCTTCAAAATAAACCACCTGCCCATCGAAAGGTCTTATAATATTCAGTGCAACTGTACCACCACTCTGATAACTATGTGATAAAGTTGAGGGACCAACATTTGTGGTAAAACTATTTGCAGCACCGACTGAACTGATTTCAAAAATATACCCATTATTGCCACTTGGATAAGTTACAATACCTGGACCAGATGGGCAAGTAAACTGAAGTCCAGAAATCGTAACTCCCATTCCGACAGTAAAGTTATGATTGGAAGAAGTCGTAACTGTTAAAATACCCGTTACATTATCATATGATGCCGTTTGAACACCAATCGTTGGAGCGTCAAAAAACAGAACAAAAGTATCAGATCCAGCATCAGCAGTAGTAGAAACAATACCCGTGTATTTGTGAGGTCCTACACCATCAGCAACGAGTCCATAGTTACCAAACGATGAGTTAGAGTTTGTAAGATCACAAGCACCACCAGATCCACAAAAAACTGCAACATCATCGCAAATCGTAAACAGAGAAACTAACTGAGCATAACCTTCGTTGGTGATTGAAGCACCAACACCGCTTTGATTGTATTGAGTATATGAGTCAAGAACCATTGATTTTAATGGTCCGATTGCCTTCGATCCATCAATCTTCAATCCAATACTATTTGGAATGAAGTTTGTGCAGTTTTGAATGTATGGTGATTGTGAAAAATATCTAATCGTATCTGGATCAAAAGCAAAGATTGCTTTACCTGCATTTAATGATCCAGTATAAGACATTTCGGCAACATAGTTACCTGGTGCAACGTGAAATAAATCTTGATTTATATTATTTGGAACAACTGAAACTTCTCTTAAACTGTCCCCAATCACACTAATCTGAGGACCGAGTTTAATCGGATTATCTTCTACATAAGTTCCAGCAGAAACTTTAACAACTGATCCTGGGATTGTAGAGGCAAGAGAAACTGCTGCTTTAATCGTTGCCTTTGCATCTCCAAGTTTTAATCCAGTATTGGTATCACTTCCATCTTTTGTAACATAAAAGATATTAGTAACACTTACACCCGAACCGACTCTGACGACATCTGTTCCAATACCAGGGCGTGATCTTAACGTAAAAAGATCTGCATCAAACGTGTTAAGAGCTAATTCGCCTAGTTGGAGATCTGTTACGGCAGGAACTTTTCCTGGTACAGCAGATCGTTTAATTCTAAATGGAGTCGCCATCTATTCGCATTCGGTATTTACCAGAAGAAGCAGTATATACTGCCTTTTCATCTATTTATTCAAGATGCATTATTCCTTCTTGGACGATAAGCAAACAAGTTTGTAGGAGGATCTGGTTTCATCCATTCTTCTATTTTATTAAATCTTTCTTCACTATAAAAATCTTGCTGCACATACCACAACTTCCAGTGCTCGTGTCCCTTTGACTGGTTACAATCATGACAGCAGCAGACTACATTTTTCGTAAAGTCCATTCCACCTTTTGATTGTGGAATAATGTGATCGATTGTGAGGTTCTCTTCCGACCCACAATAAGCACATTGATGATTCCATTGTTCTTTTATATGTTGCCTCCACATTCGTTTCGCCTCCCCAGAACTTGTTGCGTGTAACTGAAACAAGTATTCTTTTGGAGAGTGTAGAGGTCCCATAAGTTACTGCGACTTATCTGTATTTATCTTTTTACAAGCACCACGGGCATATGCTCTTGCCATACTATCTACATTAGAACAAGGTTTTCCTTTCTCTCCACAATAAGGACATTTAGCATCTGGTGGATCATTGGGATATTTGAACTTACTCATACGACCACAGGTTCTCCCTGACCCTCTGGCAATCCGATCTGAGGAAGTTTCTCTGGTTCACGAACATCCCAAGATCCACCAACTCCACCATCCATATTCACAACGATTTCATTGGTTGGTAGTGCCTTTGGAATCTCAACATCTACAACAGGTCCCATCAAAAACTTATTGCGCGTGTAAGTTCGATTCTGTGGATCAAAGGAAACCATTGCGAGTGCATCTTGTTCATCACCACAATCTAAAAGTTTTCTTCCAGTCTTTTTATCTAAAACTGAAAAATACTCATCACGATACTTGTTCATCTTCTATTTCCTTTTCTTCATTATAAGATGGTTCTGGTTTTCTGTAAAGACCTGGCCAGGTATCACGAATAATCTCTGCGAGTTTATAAGGAGTTTCCGAAGTAATCATCAAACAAATAGTGTCTTTCTTTTTCTTTCTTGGTCCAATATCATTAAAATCTTATTGTTCTTTGCCGCCTTTCTCACAGAGTCATAATAATCATAGTATCCATTGTGAAGTATTATAGCATCTTTCAATGAACCTGTTTCGTTTTGTAGACGACGAAGTTTGCTAGCGAGTAACCATACAGATACTTCATCATCTTCTAGCAGTTGTTGCTTTGGTGGGAGACCTTGTTTAACCAGTTCGTTGATGCCCAATTGAGCAACACCAAAAGTTTTGACATCCACTGGTTTGCGATGAAGTATCTCCTCATAAAGAACTGCGGCAATCACGTTCTCTGGAATATTAAACTGCTGACTTGCTTTCTTAATATAAGGCACCAGAGTTTCCAGTTTCTTATAAGTCATTTCCTGTGTCAGAGGAATATTAGAAACTGTACTACTGATAAGTGTTGGTGTGATCGTTCTGTCCTTCACACCATAGTTACTTAAAGTCTTGTTTTGAGACTTTAATGGAACAAATGATAGAAGTAGAAGTACAATCAAAATACTACGTTTCATAGATCTTGTGTAACCGACATAACAAACATAAAAACTCCAAAGAGTATGAAACTTATAAGAATGAAGAACATAAAAAGAGTTCTTATGGATTATGATTCTTATTATTTTTGATTTGTTGATAACCCCAGACTGCTAGGGTTCCAATTCCAATTCCAGCAAGACAGCAAAGAAACATATGAATCAGGTGAATACAAGTGTTATGGTCGTGTGTGTGCATTATGATACGTGAATGTGTCCAATCATTCCTGCCCCTTTATGAGGATCGCACCAAAAGGTATAGTCTCCTGGTTCAGAAAAGGCAATGTCAAAAGTTTCTCCTGGTGCAAAAGCGAGTCCTGTGTGAGAGAGTTCTGGATGGTCCTCTACAATAACATTGTGAGGAGGTAACATATTGTTGACGAAATGAACCGATTCTCCAGCAGCAATACTAACTTCCGATGGTTCAAAAATTAGATTACCATTAGCACCCATCTGAACATCTACTGCCCAAGCGGGGAGGGCAAAGAAAAGCGTAGCGAGAAATGTGATAAGGAACTTCATACAAGTTTACGCAACTTCATTATATAGCGAAAAAAAGAGGGGGTCAAGCCCCCTGTTTGAGTATTTGCTGATAATATCAGAGTGCGTTGCCTCTCGGTAAAACTTCCTCTGGGAACACAAAGTTCTCATGAGGTTGATCTACTGGTGCCATCCACGCTCTAAGTCCCTCATTAAGGAGGATATTCTTCGTGTAGAACGTCTCAAATTCGGGATCTTCCGCAGCACGAATCTCCTGACTTACAAAATCATAAGCCCTCAAGTTAAGAGCAAGACCAATGATACCAATAGAGGAAGTCCAGAGACCCATAACGGGTACAAAAAGCATAAAGAAATGCAACCAACGCTTATTAGAAAAAGCGATGCCAAAAATTTGAGACCAGAAACGGTTTGCGGTGACCATTGAATAAGTCTCCTCTTCCTGAGTCGGTTCAAATGCTTTGAAAGTGTTTGCTTGATCACTATCTTCAAATAGAGTGTTTTCTACAGTTGCTCCGTGAATCGCACAGAGCAGTGCTCCTCCCAGTATACCAGCAACTCCCATCATATGGAAGGGGTTGAGTGTCCAGTTGTGGAAACCCTGAAGAAACAGAAGGAACCTGAAGATAGCAGCAACACCAAACAATGGAGCAAAGAACCAACTGGATTGACCCAGTGGGTACATCAAGAATACAGAAACGAATACTGCGATAGGACCAGAGAATGCGATTGCGTTATAAGGACGGAT